>ENA-ORXR01000521-ORXR01000521.1-marine-metagenome-genome-assembly--contig:-NODE-521-length-51603-cov-5.938652_pt1 | contig 51603 bp, 48 predicted proteins | sample MGYA00237866_ERZ511479 | MGnify/ENA metagenome assembly ERZ511479
ACCATCGTACTTTTCGAACCCCGTCAGCTCCAGGAATAACATCTCCTGCTTCCGCATTCGCAGCAATCCATGTAATGAATTCAAGGCGTTCGTCGACAGACCATTCTTTGCCAGCGTTCTTAATGAATGTTGGTGTTTCAACCACTGTCTTCAGTTCACTATTGTACGTGTTTCACGTATAGGATCAATACCTGTTCAGGTAATGGCAGAAAGGTGCCCACAGCGGAAGTACATGCTCAGTTAACCCAAGTGTTCGAAAATTGTCGACCGCAGGCCTTCGTCATCAAAAACTCCAGCGACGCCATCCTTCATTGTCTTCGCCAGCCTTTCCCAGTCAATTATGCGTTTACTTATCACCTGTGCACCTGGTATTTTCCTGTTGCTGTGGTCTGGCGGTTTCACCGTTGCCAAAATCGGTATCAGTGATGCCGATCCGCTAACCCTACTGGCGCTTCGTTATGCCTGTGTTGTGGTGCTATTGCTGCCATTGGTTCTGATCTACAAGCCTCGCATGCCTGCCAGTGCCAGGCAGTGGTTTCATCTGGTGTTTGTGGGATTTCTTATACAGGTGGTGTACTTTGGCACTGGCTGGATGGCGTTTGCTCATGGTGGGTCGGCGGGTACTGTGGCCTTGATTACCTCGCTTCAACCTATTCTTGTTGCTCTGATCATGCCTATGATCTCCAGCGAAAAAGTCTCTTTCCGGCGTTGGCTGGGTCTGGCTTTGGGCATGACAGGCACGGTTTTGGTTCTGGTGGGGAATGCCGGGATTCAGATCGTCAGCGTCATCGTTGTGCTGTTTTCGGTATCGGCACTTTTAGCTTTTACACTGGCTACGGTGTGGGAGAAACGTTTTGGCGTATCGCATCATCCATTGACTGCAAATCTGGTCCAGTACAGTGTGGGTCTGGCGGGCACCCTACCGTTGGCTTTCGTATTCGAGCCTATGAATATCACGGTTACCACGCCCTTCCTGTTAGCGCTTGCGTATCTTGTTATTGGTAATTCGCTGCTGGCCATTAGCTTGTTATTAATGATGATAAGGCGCGGTGAAACAACTCGGGTATCGGCATTGTTTTTTCTGGTGCCACCGATGTCAGCGTTAATTGCCTGGTTAGTGCTGGACGAACACATGAGTCCGCTGGCCTGGGTGGGCATGGCTGTGGCCGCCGTCGGCGTCTGGTTTGCCACCCGGCGAACTGGTGGCAAACAGGTTACTGAATAGCTAAAGCGCTGGATTAGTATTCGTGAGATACAAAATTTGTTGTTTCACGAGCCCTAACCATGCAATTGTAAACGAGAGTCACACCTGCGAGATACCGCTCTTGTTCTGTGTATACTCATTTGAACGATTGAAAAATGTTTGTCTATATTGCAAGCATGGATACGGCAAGACTCTGCCTGCCCATCCACAGTCATATCAAGTAGTGCTAGTTGCTGATTGGGCTCAAGCTCAGTGGTACAGCCTCGCGCGCAACAACTTACTACGGAGTGTTGCATGGTCGCTGTATTGTCACAAAGAGATACTCAAGTGGGACATAGCGCTGAAGCAGGTGCTGAGCCTGACAGTAATGCCGCTGTCCACCAGGATTACGGTAGCACGATTGCTATAAACGCCACTCGAGCCAGTGATGCATCCCGCATTACTCGACTGCTGAGTTTTTCAGGGGTTGTCGGATCTAGTATTTGCTATTGCGAAACTGCGCAATTGCCTGAAGCAAACGCTTTTGCTGTCGTCATTTGTCATCGACGTGACGAAAAATCCCCCACGCTCATGCTGCCCGATGCCGAGAAGGTATCGCGTGTCATTGTAATCTCCGATTGTACCCAAGAAGACACCGCTGTCAGGCATTTCAATGAAGGCGCGCGTCATTTCTTCAATCTTCTTGAGCCTGACAGAGTGCTTCAGGCGCGTCTGGAGGCAGCCCTTCGGAAACATCGATCGGAAGCCTTAAGATCTTTCTATGAGGGGGATATTTTTTTTAATATCCAGAGACGAAGGGTGATGCGTGCAGGCAATCAGATAGACCTGAGTCCAAAGGAATTCGAGTTTGCCTGTTATCTGTTTTCAAGGCTTGACACAGTTGTTAAAAATTCCGAGCTTATGACCTGGGTCTGGTTATTACCTCCGCATATGGATTCTCGTCGCATCGATACGGCTGCTTGCAGGGTGCGCAAGAAACTCGGTCTTTCGCGTGAACAAGGTTGGGAGCTCAAAAGGATTCGACGTGTTGGTTATCGACTCACCAGGGTGGAAGGTAATGTCGGCTTTTCAAGCTGAGCTAAACCCTAGCGTTGCATAAAATTCCGGCCCAGAACCGCTTCGCTGCTTCTATAGCAGCATCTAAGGACCGAAGGCGGCCCCGGCTGTACTCATTTTTCCTGGATCTCACCTAGAGTGACTAGGCTCAATCCAGTAAAAACTCCGTGCAGCCGGGGCCGCCACCGGTACTTATATACAGCTCTATAAGCTTCTGGACTCGAAATTTTATGCAACACTAGGGTAAACGATTTTCTCCAGGGATTTGCGTCCTATACCCAGCCTTCCCACGGGTACAGCTTCCCTTCTTATTGAGGTGGTTGGGGCGATGGTAAACAAATCCCCGTTACGACCATTAAGCTGACGTTTGATACCACAAGCCTTGGCAAGCTCGACCTGAGCGTCCAGATGTTCTGCTTCGCCATGCACCGGAATCAACAGTTGCGGATTGACCCAATCGTAGAGCTTTCTTAGTTCCTCAGCACCGGGATGCCCGGATGCATGAATGGGCAATGATGACATCTCGGGCGTTATGACATTAACGCCTTTGGCTTCCAGCCGTGCCATGAGGCTATTGATCTGATCTTCGTTGCCTGGAATAGCACGGGCACTGAAGATAACCGTATCGCCAGCATCTAACGTCAAGTCACGAAAACTATCGTGGCTGAGCCGATTAAGTGCTGTGCGGGGCTCGCCCTGGCTGCCAGTTGCCACCAGCAACAGTGTCTCGCGTGGCAAATACCCCAAGTGGTCGGATTGAACGAGGGTGGTGACATCGGGCCACAGACCTGTGGCTCGTGCGGCCGAGGCGGTATTGATCAATGAGCGTCCCAGCAGGCCAAGATGGCGTCCGGTGGCAGCCGCAACATTGGTCAATGTGTGCAGCCGAGCTATATTGCTGCCAAAGCAGGCAACCACAACGCGTCCGCTGGCTGCATTGATGTGATGATGGAGACCCTCATATAAAGCACCCTCAGATAGAGAATGCCCGAGCTGATTGGCACAGGTGGAATCACAAACCATTGCCTGCACGCCTTCCTTACCCAGTTTCCGGTATTCGCTTTCGATGAAGCCGTGACCCACCACCGGGTCCGGATCCAGCTTCCAGTCGGCCGTATGGAAGACACTGCCGGCAGGCGTGCGTATGACCAGGCCGCAGGGGCTGGGTATAGAGTGGGTGTTGGGTACCCATTCCACATCAAAAGCACCGATATGAAAACGGTCAAGTGCCTCGACAAGATGGATGGGAACTTTGGCCCCCAGACCATGCTCGGCAAGCTTGCGTCGCAGCATCTCGGCGGTAAAAGGCGTGGCATACACCGGACAGCGTAATCGACGCCATAAATGTGCTACAGCACCAATGTGGTCTTCATGGGCATGCGTGAGTAATAAGCCCTGAAGTTTCTCGTGTTGTTCTGCAATAAATGCAGGGTCGGGCATCTGGATGTCGTAACCGCTGCGATTGCTGCCGTCGGCATCCCGAAAAGTAACGCCGCAGTCCACCATCAACCATTGCTCATTGTGACCGTAAAGGTTCATATTCATCCCGATCTCGCCACAGCCGCCAAGTGGCAGGAACCAGAAGTCTCTTGCATCAGGTGTCATTATTTTGGAACGGGCCTGTAGGGTTTGTAAGGGTACGCAGTAAACCAGCGGTTCGGGTACCATAAACTACCAAGTGCATTTGCACAGGATTTGAAAGGTCTGAACACTATATGTATACCCTGTTGATCGTCTTTTTACTGGTCTCCATTGTCTTTTCTTTCCTCTGTTCGGTCTGGGAGGCTGTGTTGCTGAGCATTACGCCCTCATTCACGCAAATGAAAGTGCAGGAAGGTGGCGAGTTAGGTGAAACCCTGCAAGTCTTCAAGGACAACATTGATCGGCCTCTGGCAGCCATTCTTACGCTCAATACTATTGCTCATACCGTGGGGGCCATTGGAGTAGGCGCGCAAGCTACCAAGATATGGGGAGCTTCTTTCATTGGTACGGCTGTGGTACCTGTTCTGATGACGCTGGCTATTCTCATATTGTCAGAAATCATTCCGAAGACTATTGGTGCCAACTACTGGAAGGAGCTTGCAGGCTTTACGGTTAAATGCTTGAAGTTTGTCATGTGGGTGCTGGCGCCCCTGGTGTATGTCAGTCAGATCATTACCAAAGCGCTGAAAAAGGATAAAGAGGCGTCGGTGTTCAGTCGTGCAGACTTTGGTGCGATGGCAGAGCTAGGCTCGCAGCAAGGTGTGTTTGACGAAGGCGAGTCGAATATTTTGCGAAATCTTCTACGCTTCAATACTATTTTTGCAAAAAACGTCATGACGCCGCGCACGGTGATGATCGCCGGTGATCAGACTCAGAGCTGTCGCGAATTTCACGATACCCATCCAAATTTGCGTTTTTCGCGAATACCGATCTTTGAAGTGTCATCAGATCATATAACCGGCTATGTGCTTAAAGATCAGTTGCTGCGTCAGATAGTCGAAGGAAAAGGCGAAGAGCCACTTTCGTCAATTCGTCGCGATGTGCTGGCGGTTAAGGAGGAGTTTCCTATCCCTGATCTGTTTAGCCATTTCACTACCAAGCGAGAACACATAGCGATCGTTCTGGATGGGTTTGGTGGTACCGCTGGCATCGTAACGATGGAAGATGTCATCGAGACGCTTCTGGGTCTCGAGATTGTTGATGAGCAGGACAATGCTGCTGATATGCAGGTACTAGCCCGCAAGCAATGGGAGGAGCGAGCGCGCAGTATCGGACTGATCGAGTCGGCAGAGGATACCCAGAGCGCACAACCTACTGACAAAGGCTAGATAAGAAAATGTGAGCAAAGCATTAATTCACTGATGAATCCGCTAGACATTTTGTAGTGACCTGTCCATCTCAAGAAGGTGGTTTATATTTGGGATGGGCAAGGTCACTGCATAATGTTAATGGGCGCTCTTGCCGCGAACCTTCTGTATGCCCATGTACACCAGCAGTGCAAGGATACCGGCCAGTAACCCTACTGCAGTGTTAAGCAGGGTGGTTGTAAGTTGTTCTGCCACGGTTCCAATTCCTTTGATATCACCGAATACCGGTAAACCTGATACGCCACTGGCAGCCGCTGATATTTGCTCGGATAACCAGTGAAAACCATGCGTGAGAATGCCGCCGCCAACAATGAACATGGCTGCAGTGCCCACCACCGATAGAAACTTCATTAATAGCGGCGCAAACCAGAGGATGCCTCTGCCCAGAGCTGCACTAGCGGCGTTTGGCGTGCCACCATCGGCGGGTTGGGACAAATGCAGACCTGCATCGTCCAGTTTCACGATACAGGCAACCAGTCCATAAACACCAATCGTCATGATGGCCGAAATGGCGATCAGTGTTGCCACTCGCACACTGAAGGTGCTGGCTGCGACAGTGCCAAGAGAGATCACGATAATCTCGGCAGAGAGTACAAAATCGGTGCGTATAGCCCCTTTGATTTTGGTTTTCTCAAGTTCTACCATATCCAGTTTTTCGTCAGCTACAGCTTCCAGAAGCTGACGCTTTTTTTCTTCTGCCTCTTCCGGATGTAAAAATTTGTGACTGAGTTTTTCCACGCCTTCAAAGCACAGATATAGGCCACCAATCATTAGTAAAGGTGTTATGAGTGCAGGTACGAAGGCACTGATAATCAGTGCTACAGGTACGAGTATGAGCTTGTTAACAGCAGAACCCTTGGCAACTGCCCAGACGACGGGAAGCTCACGATCGGCTTTGACCCCGGTCACCTGTTGAGCGTTAAGTGCGAGATCGTCGCCCAATACGCCTGCCGTCTTCCTGGTTGCGATTTTGGTCATCGCTGCAACGTCATCAAGGATGGATGCAACGTCATCGAGCAATGTCAGTAAGCTGGTAGCCATGATTTGGCCTCTTGAGGTCAGTGGCCTTATAGTAACCGTTCAATATGATCTGTAGAGCCTAGCGAAGATAAGATCCCATATTTACCGTTGGTCTTTACTATGCAATAGAGAGACTTGTATTTGAAAATAATTTGTTATTCAGGAATTCCGTTCGTAAAAAAAGCGCACTTGCGGACAAGTGCGCCTATTATCTAGCGGACTATTGTTTGGCTAAGACGCCTACGCCTTGGCGACCCAGGCACTGCACCAGCCTTCAGCAGCTACTTCTGAACCAGGAAACAAGGGGCATGGTCCTTGCTCAGCGTCTGCATCACCGGTGTACAGTGTGCAATTAGCACAGTTCTTGTCTGCCTCTTCGGAGACGGCCACATATTGCAGTGCTTTTGCCTGAGCTGACTCTGGATCGACAACATCAGCTGCATGACTTGGCAAGCTGGCTACAAGAGCGCTTAAGGGAACCACTGAGGCGCTAGCGCCTAATAAAGTTACAAACTTACGACGTTTGATATCAGTCATTTTAAAAGCTTCCAATGTAAATGTATTGTGACTACTGAATAAGTATACGACACACCGGGCTACTAGATGACTCTTGCTTTATCAACGTGAATTAAGGAAAACTTTTTACTAGTCAATATCTTAGTGTATATGAGAAGCATTCGTATTTAATATTTACATTTCCGCGTTAAACCGGCTCGCTCACCGCGTTCGATAAGACGAGTTGATCGTATTGACGTTGAAAGTATGCGATAAGTTGCACATGGCGTTGTATCGTCTCAGCACTGCAATGCGCCTGTATGCTCGGTAGTTCTTTTATCAGCTCATGCAGGGTCCGTGTGACATTCTGTAATTTCTGGTTCACATTGTTCTCCACATTCGATGATGACTAGGGGCAGACCTGTAAGTTGTCTCAAAGTTATAGGATGTTTCGGCGTAAATACAATGGGAATAATTGCTTAGTGAGACTTGAATACTGCGCAATGTATGACAGTAAAGGAAGTATTGTCGAGTTACGCGGTTTCCGGCGCGCTTGCTGTTGGCAACTCTAAAGTTTGCAAACTGATCAACAAATCTGGTGGTAGCGATTTTAGCCAGCGACAATAGGGGGCATCAGGGATAGTGCATCACCATCGTTCAATATGGTCTGCCCAAATGCATCAGGATGAATGACATTTCCATTCAGGATGGTTAGAAGACGCTGCTCGCGACCAATACCCAGGATGCCTAACAGCTCACTGAGGCTTACAGAGGATTCGTGCGTATACGTGAACTGATTGCCACTTTCGTCTGGCGGAAGAAACTGAATGAGTGCTCCGCCAAGCGTTATGTCAATGCGCACGATACGGTTGAAGCCCCAGCCTGTTAAGTGTTTCTGTGGTGGGTCGGCCCTCAGTGTCCCATCCGCGTAGCTGGTAGTACTCTGGCAGCATTATATTCATTTCGGCAACGCGGCCCTTCGCTACACCACTGGGAGCCGGGGTTTCAAGCAGACGGGGAGGAAGCGTGTCATCGGCTTTGCCCAGACCGGCTTGCAGATTGAATAGACGTTCCAGATTCCAGATACGTTCGCCGGTATCAAGTAGACGCTGATCAGTCCAGTCGTCACCACAGGCGGCGCTGATAAGTTGCTGGAATTCGCCCGTGTCCCAGGCGGAAACAGTAAACAGGCAAATGCCTGCTGAATCGATCATTGCAATCTTGTCTTGTGATGATTTGCACGGCTGCGCTTTACCGTTGCCAGACTGATCTTGCATGTCTTCTGTGAACACATCATGTTTGAGATGGCAGGCACCGCGGTTGCTAGTGGCATATCCCAGTCCCATGCCTTGTTGAGCGCGGGAGTCATAGCCTGCAAACTCCTGACCTTTGACAACCATGGCAAGTTCCGGCCGTCCAAAATGTTCGCATAAGCGTTTTGCGCCAAGGCCAAGTAGTTTGCCGAAACCAGTCTGCAGGCCGGTTTTTTCTGCCATGACGGTTAGTGCTTCGGCATTGCCGAAGTTCAGCTGCATCCCGTCTGTGTGCTCCGTGGTAATAATGCCAAGCTCGAACAGTTCCATGGCCGCCGCCAGGGTGACGCCGAAGGAGATGGGATCCATACCATGTTCGTTCATCAGGTAGCCTGCGAAAGTCAGTGCGTCGATATCATCAACTCCGATCACCGGGCCAAACGCAAAAGCTGTTTCGTATTCAAGGCCACCTGAGGCATGCTGATATTGTGGACGGTCACGGATAGACCAATGCTCTTTGTCGATATGTGCTATACGACCGCAAGCGATAGTGCATCCGAAGCAGGCTTTATTGGTGATAAGGTTCTTGTGGCCGTTTTCGGTTACCGTACTCATGGCACTGGGGTTTATATTGTTTGTACCATCGAAGCTGACTTCCTGAAAATTGCGGGTTGGCAGACCGCCAAACGCATTCATGGTGTCGATCATGGCGTTGGTGCCATAGTCGGTGAGATCGCGGCGACCAGCGCTATCGGCAAGCAATTGATTAGTATGTTTAACCACCGACATGAAACGCGAAGCATCTCTTGACGGAACACCGTGGGTGCCGCGCACTGCAATAGCCTTCAAATGTTTAGAGCCCATGACAGCGCCAACGCCTGAACGCCCGGCAGCACGATGCAGGTCGTTGACAACACAGGCGTACTTTACGCCTTGCTCACCAGCAACCCCGATAGAGGCGACTTTGATTTGTGGATCCTGATGTACCTCTTTTAATGTTTCTTCCGTGTGCCAGACCGTTGTGCCCCAGTAGTCCTCAGCTGGTTTTATCTGTACCTTTTCGTCTTGTATCAGCAGGTAGACCGGTGTGGCTGAACGACCTTCAAGAATAAGCATGTCGTAGCCTGCAAACTTAAGCTCGGCACCAAATTTTCCGCCCGAGTTAGAGCATGCTATAGCATTGGTTAAAGGTCCCTTTGCAAGCACTGAATAACGACCACCTGTAGATGCCATGGTTCCCGTTAACGGGCCCGTAGCGAAAATGAGGACGTTGTCCGGAGACATGGCATCAACTGCCGGGTCCATCATTTCCATCAAATACTTTGTACCCAGCCCGCGGGAGCCCAGATACTCGTCTCGCCATTGTTCATTGAGTGGTTCAACGGTGCTGGTGTGATCAGTCAGGTTAACGCGAAGCAAACGGTTATGCCACGTCATGCCGGAACTCCGTACTCGATAGCGCCGGTGGGGCAGGCCTCTGCACACTTCGGATCACCATCGCACAAGTTGCATTTAGTAACCTTACCGCTTCGAGTGTTGTAGTTGATGGTGCCGTAGGGGCATGCGATGGTGCACACCTTGCAGCCTACACACATTGACTCGTTGACTATTTTTGTTCCCAGCTCATGGTTTATGGAAATAGCATCCGTAGGGCAGGCATGCATACACCACGCCTCGTCACATTGTGTGCACGTGTACGGGATATTTCTCTTGCCATGTTCAAACTCGAACACTTTGATGCGTGAGAAAGCAGGTGCAAACAAGCCTTCATGTTCAAGTGAACAAGCCATTTCACATTGCAGGCAACTTGTACATCGGTCGGCATCAAGGATGAGCTGTTTGAGCATGATTTTTTATCGCAGCATGGAGCGGGCGGCCATACCCAGAACATCGTCCCAGATAGAGCCATCACGGTCGCTATCGAGTAGCGAAGACAGAATGCCACCACTGCCTGCCTGCACGGTACGTCCGGTGTTTCCGCCTCCCAACACCTTCTTACTCATGGCACCCATGACGAGAGTGGCAACCACCGGCAGCATCTTTTTCAGAAGGCTGCTACTGATACCGGCTTTTTGAGAGGCACGGCTGGCAACTTCACGGCTGACTTTCTTGTCACCAAATATGTGACCGAGAATATCGTTGCCTTCTCGTGTGGTGGCAGCATCGCCCAGGCTACCTGGCTGGTCCATGTATTTTGCATGCTCGCCCGTTCGCAGGGCTTCCAGCAGTTCGTCCATGCCACCGGCATCTTTGGTGTTGTTCTGGATTCCACGTGACAACGCGGGAATAAGTTCCTCTACGGCTGTGCGTGTCTCGGCTTCGCTGAGATCAAATTTCTTTTGCATCTCCTGCAGTGCCGGTTTGTTGTCGCTGGACAATAATATATCGAGAATGCTTTTCATACCGATCTGGCCCGTTTATAAAGAATCAAGATTACCACTTTAAACGTAGTCTTCGTCGGCCATCGGGTCGTCTAACTGGTCATCAAGGATAAAAGCCTCCCAATCCTCCAGAATTTCTCGAAAATGCTTGAGTGGCACGTGATAGGCGCTGTCGATTGTTAAATTAGATGCCGCCTCGGTTTTTGCCCCTGTCACCGAATCTTGCGTCACATCGGCTGATGTATCGGTTGATATTTCGGCTGATGTATTAGTTGCGACATCGGGGGTATTGAGAACTATTATTGCCTCTGTCGGTGTAATGGTCACGGTATGGGCATTGCCAATGAATTCGCGGGAGTCGTCAGACTCATCCTCGACGGCTGTCAGGTCGTCCATGAGATCGCGGCAAATGTGATCGCTGCCTTGAACGTCGACCTCAAGAAAGGTCATTAACACCTTTTCCGACGCTGGGCCTCTTGCTTTCGGGCTTCCGTCCTTATCGAAAAAGAACTTGTGATTTCGGGCCATGTTGTACTTTATCGCTCACGTTGCGTACCCCGTAGCCTCTTATCGTACCCAAAAACGCACTAATTGCCACCTCTTAATCAAACTAAGTCCATTCAAAGTCCGAGTAAGCCATAATTGCCATTGATATTTTGAAACACAATGAGCCCAATCAGTGCGCCTCTTACTTGTCGAAGATGATCCCGAACTTGTTGCATTCGTGCGTTCGGATCTGGTCAAAGCCGGATTTGCCATTGACGTTGCAGATAACGGTGTCGATGCTGAGCATTTGGGTGATACAGAGCCCTATGACGCTGTAGTTCTGGATCTGGGTCTGCCCCAGAAACCGGGTATTGATGTTCTTCAAGCCTGGCGCAGCCGCGGCAACCTTGTACCTGTCATTGTGCTGACAGCGCGCGATGCCTGGTACGAGCGAGTGGATGGATTCAAAGCCGGGGCAGATGATTATCTGGGCAAGCCGTTTCATATTGAGGAGCTGATTGCCCGGATACGCGCGCTGATCTACCGCCGTCACGGTCGTACGTCCAGTCGCATCGAAACCCGAGCCTTATCGCTTGATGAAGACGTACAACAGGTTTGCGTGGGTGAGGAGACACACCAGTTAACCGGCACCGAATTCAGGTTATTGCGCTACATGATGCTGAACAGTGGACGTATTCTTTCAAAATCGCATTTATCCGAACATGTGTATGATCAGGACTCGGAGCGCGACAGCAATCTTATTGAAGTGTATATCCGTCGATTACGTGAAAAAATTGGTACGCAAATGATTTTGACCAAGCGCGGTCAAGGGTATATTTTCAACGACCCCACCAACTGATCTACCTTGAACTCTCTCGAAAGAAGCTTGCAAATAGGATTGGTTGGCTCGCTGGTCATTCTTATGTTTATCTTCTGGTGGACGGTAACCTTGGCCAGTAGCATGCTCACAGATAGTTATGTGCACAGTGAGCTGGAAAGACAGGCACATTCACTAAGGGCGCTTGTGCACGAGGAGTATGCAGAACGTCAGGCAGCGCTCGAACGCCGCGCAAATGATCAGCCTGGCAGACAGTACATCATTGCCATCAAAGATGACATGCAGGCCGTGCCAGCGATGAATGAGACGCTACTGTCCAGCATTCCGTCTCTGGTAGCAGGGCAAAGTGCAAAGCTCAGTCTATTTGGAGTACAGGCCGGAGTACAAGCCGGAAAACAGGCTCAACCGCTGCTGGCGTGGTTTGGCGGTTACCGTATTAGTGGTGAGACCATCGTACTGGGTGTCCTGCAGGACACCAGTGCGATATCTGCCAAATTAAAGGTTTTTCAGTGGTTTGCCGCCGTCCTTGCGGTGGTTTTGCTATGTGTATTGCTCATGGTTCAGCGGATCATTCTGCGACGCTCGGTGGCAAAACTTGAGCGCATTCGTCTGGACATGTTGCGTCTGGAGCATGGACAGGCGGTGGCCTTGTCCGAAGATGTGCCGTCGGAAATCATGCCGCTTGTCGTTGAGTTCAATCAGTTGCTGCGCCGCTTTGAACAACGTCTGCGACAATCGCGCAACGCGGTGGGTAATCTGGCGCACTCGCTGAAAGGTCCATTGAATCTTTTGATTCGTTCAAGCGAAAACTCGCATATTGGTGAGCCGGAAAGAGTGGCCATTGCCCAAAATGCAGGGCATATTCGCAGGATGATTGAAAGCGAGCTGAAACGCGCACGTCTGGCAGGGCGCGGTGCGGTTGGCAAGCGCTTTGATGTTGACGCAGAATTACCGGCCATGATCGGCCTGCTTGAGCAGGTGTATTCCGACAAGCGTGTAAAGGTCAGTTACAACGTCGCCAACGGTGTAAAGCTTGTGCATGATCGGCAGGATATGCTGGAGTTGATCGGCAACTTGCTGGATAACGCGGTGAAATGGTGTGAGCGGCGTGTGGAGCTCACTATGCACAACGCCGATGGCGTTATCATTGATGTAGAAGATGATGGCCCGGGATGTTCTCCAGAGGTTCTGGGCCGCCTTACCGAGCGCGGGGTCAGGCTTGACGAATCAGTAGCAGGCCACGGGCTTGGGCTGTCGATTGTCAAGGATATTGTTGATACTTACGAGGGGCGACTGACCTTGACACCATCCGCGTCGCTTGGAGGGCTTAAAGCGTCGGCCTATTTGCCCGACCGAGCGTAGACATCCCTGTTATTCAAGAGCGTTTAGCGGCTGCCAGATCGATAACCGGCTTTTTCGCATTGCGCCTGAATAGGGTGGCGGTATGCCCTATCTGCTGGATGCATTCCGCCTTGACTGAGCGGCATAGTGCGTCAAGTTGAGCAAGTTTTGCCTCTTTCTCTCCAACACTGAGCTTGATCTTGACCAGCTCGTGATGGAGCAAAGCGCCGTCCAGCTCACGGCTGACGGCATCCGTTAGTCCCTTATGTCCCAGACTGACCACGGGCTTGAGATCATGTGCCAGCGAGCGAAGATAACGCTTGTCTGCCTTGTCCAAAGGCTTGGCAGGCTTGCGTTCGGGGGATGAGTTAGCCGTGTTACTTCGAGAGCGTGCGGATCGTTTTCGGGAGGGCTGTTTCATTAATAAAGGTAATCAGTACGGTTATTAGCTGGCGAATGTCTGTAAACCCCTTACAATAGAGGCATGGGGAGGCGAGCGAGTATGAGGGATTGTGGGGCGATCGGGCAGTAAAAGTAGTAATCGTTGGCTGAATGAGCATGCCTCAGACCCCTACGTCAAGCAAGCAGCCGCTGATGGTTACCGTTCGCGAGCCGTGTACAAGCTGATAGAGCTGGACGAAAAAGACCACCTTATTCGGCCCTCCTCCATAATTCTGGAGTTGGGGGCGGCGCCCGGTGGTTGGACCCAGTATCTGTCACGACGGGCAGGGGGCGATTCCACTATTATCGCCTCCGATATCCTGCCAATGGATGGATTACCTGATGTCCAGTTTGTATTGGGCGATTTTACCGAACAAAACACCGCTGATGAGATCTCAGTGTTAATGAAAAACCGTCAGACTGATCTTGTTTTGTCAGATATGGCGCCCAACATAAGCGGGGTGGGGGTGTCTGATCAGGCCCGAGCCATGGCTCTTGTCGAGCTTGCTCTGGAATCAGCGAAAGAGTTCTTGAGCTCTGACGGGGCTTTTGTGGCAAAAGTTTTTCAGGGCGCGGGGTTTGATGAGCACATGCAGCAGGTACGGAAAAGCTTTCGTAGCGTAAAGATAAGAAAGCCTCTCGCCAGCAGGGCGCGGAGCCGAGAAGTCTATGTCGTGGCAAGGAACTTGTTATGATCGTCCCATGCCATTGGTACCGAGCTAATTACAAACGTGGACAACACCGCGTTTTGAGGGGTTAAGTCTTTGAGTGATTTATTAAAAAATGTGCTGCTCTGGGTGGTGATTGCGGTCATATTAATGACCGTATTCAATAACCTCGGTGGTCAGCGCACAGCGACCGATACCATCACGTATTCGGATTTTCTACAACGCGTGGGTAGTGGTCAAATAGACAACGTCAGGTTTGACGGGGTCGAGATTACAGGTGTGAGGGACGGCGGCCAGCCGTTTACCACCTACAGCCCTGAGACCGACAACAGTTCACTCATTGGTGAGCTGAACCGCGCAAATGTCGATTTTGAGCGTGCACCGCCAGAAAACCCCAGCATGCTGTTGAGCATTCTCATCAGCTGGTTTCCGTTCATCCTGCTTATTGGCCTCTGGATCTTCTTCATGCGCCAGATGCAAGGTGGCGGTGGCGGGCGAGGTGCAATGTCATTTGGCAAGAGCAAGGCACGGCTGCTGAACGAAGATCAGGTCAAAGTCACATTTGCCGATGTTGCTGGCGTAGAAGAGGCCAAGTCCGAGGTGTCCGAGCTGGTGGAATTTCTGCGAGACCCCGGCAAGTTTCAGAAACTGGGCGGCAAGATTCCTCGCGGCGTATTGATGGTGGGTTCGCCTGGTACGGGTAAAACCTTGTTGGCCAAAGCCATCGCGGGTGAAGCGAAGGTACCTTTTTTCACGATTTCAGGCTCTGACTTCGTCGAGATGTTTGTGGGTGTCGGTGCCAGCCGTGTGCGTGACATGTTCGAGCAGGCAAAAAAGCATTCACCCTGCATTATCTTCATTGATGAGATAGATGCTGTTGGTCGGCATCGTGGAGCCGGTCTGGGTGGTGGACACGACGAGCGTGAGCAAACACTAAACCAGTTACTCGTGGAGATGGATGGCTTTGAGGGTAATGAAGGCGTCATTGTCATTGCCGCTACCAACCGACCGGACGTGCTTGATCCGGCATTGTTGCGCCCCGGTCGTTTCGATCGACAGGTGGTTGTACCCCTGCCTGATGTGCGCGGTAGAGAGCAGATTTTGCGGGTACATATGGCCAAAGTGCCAGTAGCCGACGATGTTCGCCCTGAGCTCATCGCGCGTGGTACGCCGGGTTTTTCAGGTGCAGATCTTGCCAATCTTGTTAACGAGGCTGCCCTTTTTGCCGCTCGCGCCGATGAGCGTCAGGTCGACATGGGCGATTTCGAGAGAGCGAAAGACAAGATCATGATGGGTGCCGAGCGCAAGTCAATGGTCATGAGCGACAAGGAGAAAAAATTAACGGCCTACCATGAGGCGGGACATGCGATTGTTGGCCGGCTGGTAGAGGAGCACGATCCGGTCTACAAAGTCAGTATTATTCCGCGTGGTCGGGCGTTGGGTATTACGATGTTCTTGCCAGAAGAAGACCGTTACAGTCACAGCAAGCGCATGCTCGAGTGCAAGATCTCCACGCTGTACGGCGGTCGAATTGCCGAGGAGTTGATTTTTGGCGCAGAGGCGGTGACTACGGGTGCCTCCAGTGATATAGAAAGGGCCACTGAAATCGCACGCAACATGGTCACGCGCTGGGGTCTTTCCAATGAGCTGGGACCATTAGCCTATAGTGAAGAGGAAGGTGAGGTTTTTCTGGGCAAGGGCTCCAGCAAGCAGAACCCGATGTCTGGTGAGACCATTAAAACCATCGACTCGGAAATTCGCAAGATAATCGACACTAATTACGATAAGGCTGAGGTCATACTGAAGGACAATATGGATATTTTGCATGCCATGTCCGAAGCGCTGCTCAAGTACGAAACCATCGACCTGGGTCAGATTGACAGACTCATGGAGCGCAAGGAGCCTGGCGAACCAGCAGACTGGGGTGGTGATGACTCGGGTGGCGCTGGTGCCAGTAGTGGCAAAACCGATGCAAAGGGCAAGACTGACGAAAAGGCTTCTGACGATAAAAAGGACGACAAGGAAGATGACGGTGAGGCCGATCCGGCTGACCCTTCACCCAGTCTGCATTAGGCTCTGTTGAAAGATGCACAGGGGCACCGGTCTTCAGCCATGCCTTTATTAGCTTGAATCTATTGCCCGGGTTTCTTGATTATTGATGCCGCGGGAATGCCTTTAACGGTAAAGAGTCGCGAAAGCGGCTCTTTTTGCTTTCGGAGCGGGTAGCGCAATGGATGCTCAAAACAAGATGAAAGAACGGCCCATGCCCGTGCTGCAGTGTGGCGCCAAATCCCTTGCTCTGGATCAGCCAAGAGTAATGGGCATACTTAATGTCACGCCAGATTCGTTTTCTGATGGCGGGCAGTTTTACAAGCTCGAGGATGCTCTGGCTCAGGTCGATGCCATGGTCAAGGCAGGTGCCGACCTGATAGATGTTGGCGGTGAATCTACACGCCCCGGTGCTCAGGCTGTTGGTGAGCAACAGGAGATAGAACGGGTTGCACCTGTAATCGAGGCTATTGTGAAGCGCTTTGATACGATTGTTTCCATTGATACCAGCAAGGCAGCTGTTATAAGTGCTGCACACGCGGCCGGAGCTGGCATCGTGAATGATGTACGGGCCTTGTGTGAACCGGGTGCGCTTGAGGCGACCGTCACCAGCGGGTTGCCTGTGTGTCTTATGCACATGAAAGGTCAGCCGCGCTCCATGCAGGATGCGCCGGAGTACGACGATGTTGTTACTGATGTAACGGCGTTTCTTGTTCAGCGGCGTGAAGTATGCATGAAAGCCGGGATTGATTCGGATCAGATTGTGTTCGATCCGGGCTTCGGTTTTGGTAAAACGCTGGAACACAATCTTGCCTTGTTACGTAATTTGGAACTGCTTTGTCGTGAAGCACCAGTCATGACAGGACTATCGCGCAAGCGTATGCTTGCCGCCATTTTAAAAGATGACTGTGCTGACAGGACAACAGCATCTGTGACCGCCGCCCTCTTGTGTGTTCAGCGTGGGGCGGCTATTGTTCGGGTCCACGATGTAGAGCCTACCGTGCACGCGTTATCGGTATATATTGCCGCAGGGTCATTGTGAGGGTCATTGTGAGGGCCATCGAGGGTCCGCGGTGGCATTGCAAGCCGCGGTAGATAGATAGCGTTCGGCGACACTGCCTTAATGAAATTAAAGGGTACAGGAATAGATCATGGCTAGAGAATTTTTCGGAACAGACGGCATCCGTGGTCGTGTTGGCGAATACCCGATGACGGCTCAGGTTGTCATGAAGCTGGGCTGGGCCGCTGGCAAAGTGCTGGCCTCCAAGGGTAACAAGGAAGTGCTGATCGGTAAGGACACGCGTATCTCTGGCTACTTGTTTGAATCAGCACTTGAGGCAGGGCTTGCATCAGCTGGTATCAACAGTCGCATGCTGGGACCTATGCCTACGCCTGCCGTGGCGTATCTGACCAGCACCTTCAGAGCCGCTGCCGGAATTGTTATAAGCGCATCCCATAATCCTTATCACGACAATGGTCTGAAATTCTTCTCCACCGACGGCACCAAGCTGCCAGACGATGTAGAGCTGGAAATCGAAGCCATGATGCAGCAGGACATGACAACCGTCGATTCTGCCGATCTTGGACGTGCACGCCGTGTTGATGATGCAGCCGGTCGCTACATAGAATTCTGTAAAAGCACATTTCCTTCATCATTACGTCTGGACGGTATGAAAATTGTGGTGGATACCGCCAATGGGGCGGGTTATCACATTGCGCGTGAGGTGTTTGACGAGCTTGGTGCCGATGTCGTATCCGTGGGTGCTGATCCCAACGGACTTAACATTAACAAGGAATGTGGTGCGACAGCACCGGACAATCTTCGCGCGCATGTGTTGCTTGAGCGTGCTGATCTAGGCATTGCCCTGGATGGCGATGGCGATCGAATCATTATGGTGGATCATCGCGGCGAGATTGTAGATGGCGATGAAATTATCTACGTTCTTGCAAAGGCGCGTCATACCAACGGCACGCTTAAAGGTGGTGTCGTAGGCACCCTGATGAGCAATCTGGCGCTGGAGCACGCTTTCAGCGACATGGATATTCCGTTTGAACGCGCTGGTGTAGGTGATCGCTATGTTATGGAGCTATTGAAAGCGCGCAGCTGGGAGCTGGGCGGTGAGAATTCGGGTCATGTCATCTGCCTGGACAGAGTGACCACGGGTGATGCCATTGTGGCTGCACTTGCCGTATTAGCTGTTATGCGTGAAACCGGAGAATCCTTGTCCCGTTTGCGTATGGGCATGCAGCTCTATCCTCAGGTGTTGCTGAACGTACCGGTAAAATCACGAGTTAATCTGGACGATAATTCGCAGATTCAGCAAGCAGTCAAACAGGCCGAAGACGACCTGGGCACGGCTGGCCGAATATTGCTGCGCCCATCGGGCACAGAACCTCTGGTGCGAGTCATGGTCGAAGGCAAGGTTGCCAATGATGTGCAGAGAATTTGCGAACGTGTTGCCGGTGTTGTGGGCGATGCACTGGACTAGTTGACGTGTCCCTGATTACCACTGTATGCGTCCCGATGCTGGACTTAGGTGGTTGTTCTAGGTATCCTTCCGCGGTTTTCATCAACGAAAAAAGGGTTTATCTTGGCCAAACGACGACCTCTTGTTGCAGGTAACTGGAAGCTCAATGGCACGCGTCAGAGCGTGGTCGAGCTTGCGTCAACGATTTGTGTCGGCCCCATCCCCGAGAACATCGATGTTCTGCTGTGTCCATCGGCTGTACATATAGGCGACGTGCTGGGTGTCGTTGGCAATTCGGCAGTTCATCTGGGCGCGCAGAATTGCGCGCTTCACAAGGCCGGTGCGTTCACGGGAGAAGTGGCGGCTGATATGCTTGCCGAGTTCGGCTGTGAATACGTCATCGTGGGCCACTCCGAACGACGCGCCTTGTTCGGCGAAGACAGCGCGCATGTTGCTGGTAAATGCGTCGCTGTGCAGCAGGCGGGGCTTATCCCTATCCTGTGCGTTGGAGAGACGCTGGAAGAGCGACAAGCCGGACAAGTCGATAGTGTCATTGGCGAACAGCTTGATGCCTTGTTGTCTCTGGCAGGCGTGGCTGCCTTTTCCCGGCTGGTGGTAGCGTACGAGCCAGTTTGGGCAATTGGCACCGGTGAGACGGCAAGTCCCGAGCAGGCACAGGCTGTGCACGCGCTTATCCGCGAAAAAATAGCGAAGCTCGATTCCGATATCGCATCATCGTTGCAAATTCTGTACGGCGGTAGCGTCAAACCCGACAATGCCTCCACCCTGTTCTCGCAGCAGGATATCGACGGCGGGCTGATAGGTGGGGCGGCACTGGATGCGGAATCCTTTCTAACCATCTGCGCCGCAGCAGAGCAGTCAGAAGCCTCCTGACAACCGAATAAATCGCAGTTCATCCACGAACGTATCACCGAACCCATCACCGTACTAATAGAGATTCAGATGCAATCCATCGCGTTAGTTATTCACGTTATCCTCGCCGTCGCCGTTATCGGGCTAGTGCTTATGCAACATGGTAAAGGCGCAGATGCCGGAGCAGCATTTGGAAGTGGAGCATCAGCAACTGTTTTCGGTGCTCGAGGTTCGGCCTCGTTTCTTACGCGTGCAACGACTATTCTGGCTGCAGCATTCTTTGCCACCAGTATTTTTCTGTTCTATCTTGCGGCGCACCGGGATTCTTCGGTCCGTTCAGTTACGGATATTCCCGGTATCGTTGAAGACGTCGCTCCAGTGCAGGAGGCGCCGTCTGATCTGCCTGGTGGCGTAGAGCAGGATGCCGGTGACCAGAGCACTGAGGCCGACGTTGCCGGTGAAGGCGATGCGACGGACTCCGACATGCCTGTACCTGCCCAATAGTTTGGATCAACCAATAGTTTGGATCAACCAATAGTTTCTAGCAATCAGTGTCGGTCAATCGTTTTTTGCCTGCATCAGGCACTCCTGGTACACCCTTTTTTGAATGTTTTTGAGCTATAGTATTGGGCTGCCCATAAAGGGCTTCCCTTATGCCGTCATGGTGGAATTGGTAGACACGCTATCTTGAGGGGGTAGTGGCGCAAGCTGTCCCGGTTCGAGTCCGGGTGACGGCACCATCGATTTTGTATCACAACGCTTTTCAAGGGTACCGCCGGTATTCTTCGTGAACGAGGAATCCCATGGTTCTTTAGTAGGGTGTGACGTTTGGTCACGACAGTCTCGTTACCGTAGAGTGTTCTCGCCTCCGTACAAGTTAGCAACTATGGCTGAAATTCTGCAATAATTGCGGTGGTTCGGGACGGCTACGCTTTCTCACTGGGCGGTTACTACCCTACGAGATGCTTAAGTGCGCTTTGGCAATGTCGCTACCAATGTCGCGCCCCATTATTGCTACGACAACGGAGCTTGATTTGTTAGCTAACTACTTCCCGGTTCTTCTGTTCATCCTCATTGGTCTGGGTCTCGGTGTAGCCCTGTTAACTGCGGGCAGGCTTGCAGGCCCCTCCAATCCGGGCAAAGAGAAAAATTCACCCTACGAATGTGGCTTTGAGGCGTTTGAAGATGCGCGTATGAAATTTGATGTGCGTTACTACCTCGTTGCTATTCTGTTCATCATTTTCGATCTTGAAATTGCGTTTCTGATTCCGTGGGCAGTATCCCTTGATTACATCTCCGGCGAGGCATTTGCCGCCATGGGCATCTTCCTGTTTATTCTGGTTATTGGTTTTATTTATGAGTGGAAAAAAGGTGCACTCGAGTGGGAGTAGGTAACTAACATGAGTATCGAAGGTGTTCTGGAAGAAGGCTTTGTTACCACGTCCGCCGATAAGCTGGTCAATTGGGCGCGAACAGGGTCGATGTGGCCAATGACGTTTGGCCTCGCTTGCTGTGCTGTAGAGATGATGCATGCGGGAGCTGCGCGGTACGATCTCGATCGCTTCGGCATCATTTTTCGGCCTAGTCCTCGACAGTCAGATGTCATGATCGTCGCTGGCACGCTGGTTAACAAGATGGCACCGGCGCTTCGCAAGGTCTATGATCAGATGCCAGATCCCAAGTGGGTTATTTCCATGGGAAGCTGCGCTAACGGCGGGGGGTATTATCATTATTCGTATGCTGTAGTACGCGGTTGCGACCGTATCGTCCCTGTCGATGTCTATGTACCTGGCTGTCCTCCGACAGCGGAGGCGCTGCTTTATGGCATATTGCAGTTGCAAACAAAAATCCGAACCACCAACACCATAGCGCGCTGATTCTATGTCTTCACGTCTGGAAAACATGCTGGAGACGGTCAAGGCTGCATTTCCTGAAAATACAGGCATACATGCAGCACTTGGCTTGATCGTCATGGATGTCGCACCCGATCAATTGCTCGATGTTGCGCAAAGCCTGCACGACGATCCGGCCATGTCGTTCAAGCAGATGAGCGACCTGTGCGGCGTCGATTATGCTACTTACGCTCAGGACGAGTGGAACACCGATACAGAGAATATGGCCTCTTTCAGTCGTGCTGTAAGCACGGCTTCCACGGGCAGTCTGACGTTTGACAACAGCATGGAACTGCCTGCCTCCGACCGGCCACGCTTTGTCGTTGCCTATCACTTGTTATCACTTGATCACAATGTTCGACTGCGACTACGCTGCGCGGCACTGGACGATGATATGCCGGTGGTGCCCTCCATTTGTCCGGTATATGCCTGTGCTAACTGGTACGAACGTGAGGCCTTCGATCTGTTCGGCATTTTGTTTGACGGACACCCCGATCTTCGTCGCCTGTTAACAGATTACGGTTTCAACGGACACCCGTTCAGAAAAGACTTCCCGCTTATCGGCAATGTCGAGATGCGTTATGACTCAGTCAAGGAGCGGGTGGTATACGAGCCTGTGAGTATCGAGCCACGTGTGCTTGTACCGCGGGTCATACGTGAAGATGGGCGCTATGTGGCAGGAGAGACGCCCGCCCCTGAAGACAAAAACTAGACCATGCCTGAGATAAGAAACTACACCCTTAACTTTGGACCTCAACATCCTGCGGCGCATGGTGTATTGCGTCTGGTGCTGGAAATGGATGGCGAGGTTGTTGAGCGCGCCGATCCGCATATAGGCTTGCTGCATCGTGGTACCGAGAAGCTGGCAGAGTCAAAACCGTATAACCAGTCAATCGGCTATATGGACCGTCTGGACTACGTATCCATGATGTGTAATGAACACGGCTACGTCATGGCTATCGAGCAGCTATTGGGTGTCGAGGTGCCGTTACGTGCGCAGTACATCCGCGTGATGTTCGACGAAATAACTCGCATTCTCAATCATTTGATGTGGCTGGGTGCGCACGGTCTGGACATCGGCGCCATGGCCATGTTCCTGTACTGTTTCCGGGAGCGTGAAGATTTAATGGACTGCTACGAAGCAGTCTCTGGCGCTCGTTTGCATGCAACCTATTATCGTCCTGGTGGCGTTGCCCGGGATCTGCCTGATCGTATGCCGCAGTACGAGGCGTCACGTTTCACCAGCAAGTCCACCGCATCCAAACTTAATGAGGCGAGGCAGGGCTCCTTGCTCGACTTCATAGAGGACTTCACTAACCGTTTTCCCAAATGTGTCGATGAGTACGAAACCCTGCTAACTGACAATCGAATCTGGAAGCAACGCACAGTAGGTATTGGTGTAGTGACCCCGGAGCGTGCTTTGCAACTGGGTTTCACAGGCCCCATGCTTCGCGGTTCAAACATTGAATGGGACTTACGCAAAAAGCAACCCTATGAAGTGTACGACCGGATGGAATTTGATATTCCGGTTGGCACCAACGGTGATAGTTACGATCGCTATCTTGTCAGGGTTGAAGAGATGCGTCAGTCCAATCGTATCATCAGGCAATGCATTGACTGGTTGCGTGTCAACGATGGCCCGGTACTTACCGAAGATCACAAGATTGCACCGCCGCGTCGTGGCGAGATGAAGGGTGATATGGAATCGCTGATTCATCACTTTAAATTGTTTACTGAAGGTTTCTGTTTGCCTGTTGGCGAATCTTATGCGGCGGTCGAGCATCCCAAGGGTGAGTTTGGCTGCTTTATCGTCTCTGATGGTGCCAACAAGCCTTACCGATTGAAAGTCAGAGCTGCAGGTTTTCCACATCTTGCGGCACTGGATGAGATGGCCCGTGGACACATGCTCTCGGATGTCGTTGCCCTGATAGGGACTCAAGACATTGTATTCGGGGAGATAGATCGATAATGACAGTATCAGGCCGATTTCACGACAAGTCAGTTAAAGAGAGACAATCATGAGTTCCGTACCGGCTGATGTCAGTTTGCCCGCACCAGAGAGTGTCCTGAGTGCACATTCCATCGAAGAAATTGAGGAGTGGATGTCACGTTTCCCCGATGAGCGGAAGCAGAGCGCAGTATTGGCAGCACTAAGCATAGCCCAACACCAGAATCAGGGCTGGCTGTCAACAGAGCTGATGGACGCCGTAGCGGCAAAGCTTGAGATGGCGCCCATAGCGGTTTATGAAGTCGCTAGCTTCTACTCTATGTTCGAAACAAAACCTGTGGCGCGCAACTGTGTTGCCATCTGTACCAATATCAGTTGCATGTTGATGGGCTCGGATAACATTGTTAGTCATGTTGAAAACAAGTACGGCATGAAACTGGGTGATTCGACAACAGACGGGCGTATATACCTCAAGGTTGAAGAAGAATGTCTGGCGGCCTGTTCTGGTGGTCCCATGATGCAGGTCAATCACGTGTATCACACCAATCTCACCCCTGAAAAGGTTGATCAGATTCTGGATGCGCTGGATTAGTTTGACGAGACGGAAAAGACAAAGACAATGAGTGAACGAATAATACCCGAAGGTCTACCTCCGATGAATCAGGTGTGTTACACCACACTGCATTTCGATGAGCCATGGACGTACGAAAACTACCTGAAGATAGGTGGTTATCAGGCGTGGCAGAAAATACTGGATGAAAAAATCGAACCTGATGATGTGGTACAGATCGTCAAGGATTCGGGCTTGCGCGGACGTGGTGGGGCCGGATTCCCCACCGGCCTCAAGTGGAGCTTCATGCCCAAGAACGGTGGCCAGAGCTATTTTGTTATCAACTCGGATGAGTCGGAGCCAGGTACCTGCAAAGATCGCGACCTTATTCGATTCAATCCTCATGCTCTGGTTGAAGGCATGCTTATCGGCAGCTATGCCATTCGCGCATCGGTTTCCTACAACTATATGCGCGGCGAGTTCATGGATCAGGTGTATACCAACTTCATGGCGGCGATAAAAGCTGCTTATGACAATGGCTGGGCAGGCAAGGATATCAAGGGCCGTGGCATTGATATTGAAGTCATTGGCACGCTAGGCGCGGGGGCTTACATTTGCGGCGAAGAGACCGCATTACTTGAATCTCTGGAAGGTAAGAAAGGCCAGCCGCGCTTTAAACCACCGTTTCCGGCAGGCTTCGGATTGTATGGTCGTCCCACCACCATCAACAACACAGAGTCAGTGGCAAGCGTGCCTGCCATCATAAGAAACGGCGGTGAGTGGTTCAAGGAGATGGGTATAGAGAGTGCTGGTGGTCAGAAGTGTTTTTCAGTGTCAGGACACGTGGCGCAACCCGGTAACTTCGAGATCAACATAGGTACACCGTTTTCAACACTGCTCGAGCTGTGCGGCGGCATGAAGGACGACATCCCTCTGAAGGCTGTTATTCCTGGTGGTTCATCGGTACCCGTGGTGCCTGGTGAGATCATGATGACCACCAATATGGATTACGACAGCATCTCCAGGAATGCGGGCTCCATGCTCGGTTCTGGTGCCGTGATTGTCATGAACGAGACCACCGATATGGTGCAGGCATTACGACGCATCTCGCAATTCTATTACTCGGAGAGTTGCGGACAATGCACGCCATGCCGTGAAGGTACTGGCTGGTTATATCGCATGTTGTCACGCATCGTGGAAGGCAAGGGCATGCCGGAAGATATTGCCAAACTGGAAGATGTGGCAGGCAAGATTGCTGGCCGGACCATCTGTGCGCTGGGTGATGCTGCCGCCATGCCGGTGCAAAGTTTTGTAAAGCACTACAGGCACGAATTCGAATACTACATCCAGCACGGACGCAGCATGGTTGGCGAGAAGCTGGGCGCTGATCAAACAGCTGATCAAACACTAGGGGCAGTTGCTTGATGGGCAGTCAATCACTATGAGTGACGATACAGTCAATATTACCGTTGACGGAAAAGCGCTGACGGCAAAGCGTGGACAGATGCTGATTGAAGTCACTGACTCGGCTGGCATTGATGTGCCGCGTTTCTGTTATCACAAGAAATTGTCAGTAGCTGCCAACTGCCGGATGTGTCTGGTCGAGGTAGAAAAAGCGCCCAAACCATTGCCGGCGTGTGCAACGCCTGTCATGCCCGACATGGTAGTGCACACCGCCTCAAAGCTTGCCCGTGACGCTCAGAAGGGCACCATGGAATTTTTGCTGATCAACCATCCGCTTGATTGCCCTATCTGCGATCAAGGTGGCGAGTGTGAGCTGCAGGATGTAGCAATGGGTTACGGCAACAGCGCCTCGCAATATACTGAAGGCAAGCGCGTTGTATTTGATAAATACATCGGACCTCTCATCGCCACCGAGATGACCAGATGCATCCACTGCACCCGCTGCGTGCGCTTTGGCGAAGAGATTGCCGGCATCCGTGAACTGGGTGCCACAGGGCGTGGCGAGAACGTGCGCATTGGTACATACATCGAAAAATCGGTGGTCTCTGAAGTCTCTGGTAACGTCATTGATATCTGTCCGGTGGGTGCGCTGACCGCACGACCTTCTCGCTACACCGCGCGCTCCTGGGAGCTGCAGCAAAAACCGTCTGTATCTCCACATGATTCCGTAGGTTCCAATGTGTTCGTTCACATGGATGGCAGCACCATTAACCGGGTAATCCCGCGTGAAAACGAATCGATCAATGAGGTCTGGATTGCTGATCGCGATCGCTTCAGTTATCAAGGGTTAAATAGCAAAGACAGATTGCAATCGCCCATGGTTCGGATCAATGGTGAGCTACAGCCATGCGATTGGCCAACGGCGCTATCTACTGCTGCCAATCTGTTGAAAGACAGTTCGTTGAATAACAAGGCCGATGAACTTGCCGTATTAGTGTCGCCGACGATTACCGTCGAAGAACTATTTCTGTCGCAGAAACTGGGACGAGCCTTGGGTACCAACCACATCGATCATAGACTCGGACAACTGGATTTTACGGCGCAGGCATATGCACCTGTGATGCCTTGGCTGGGCATGCAGCTCAATGATCTTGAAACTCTCGATGCAGCACTACTGGTTGGTTCCAATATCCGTAAGGATCAACCCATCGCTGCATTGCGTTTACGTAAGTCGGCGCTCAAGGGCGCATCCATCAGTTTTATCAATCCTCGCCAGTTCCCTTTGCACTTCGAGGCATCGGTGAGTATTTCAACACGCTACGATCGCATGGTATCGGAGTTGTATTGCGTGGCCCGTGCAGCCGGGGCTGATATCAGCTCCATGGCTGATGCGCCGACGCTTGATTGTGATGAGCGACATCAGAAGATAGCCGATGCGTTGAAGAACGGTGAACGAGCGGCGGTCCTGTTGGGCAATATCAGTGTTCAACATCCAGGCTATGCACAGTTGCAGTATTTGGCTAACGCCATCGCCAAAGCCACCGGCGCCACTTTGGGCATGTTGCCGGAGCGTGCTAATACGGCCGGTGCGTGGTTGGCGGGTGCAGTTCCGCATCGACTGGCAGGTGGGCAAGCCCTGGGGACAGGTAACGCGCCGGGCAAGACAGCGCTGGAGATGCTGGACAACGCTATGAAAACCTATCTACTAGTGGGTTGCGAATTGGAATTTGATGCAGCCAGACCTGCTCACGCCATCAAATCCCTGCAATCGGCGGATGGAGTTATTGCAATTAGCGCTTATATGAGTGATAGCTTGCAACAGTGCGCCAGTGTCATCTTGCCGGCCGCGACGTTTACCGAAACCTTCGGTACCTATGTGAATGCAACGGGCACATGGCAAAGCGTAAAAGGCACCACCAATCCCCCAGGAGATGCACGTCCTGCCTGGAAAATTTTCCGTGTTCTGGCAGACGAGCTTGAGCTTGAGGGTTTTGGCTATGACAGTCCAGAGGCGGTTACCCGCGAACTTCAAACACAATGCAGCTCTGTTACGCTGAGCAATCTGAGTGATTTTGAGCATGTGCCAGCATTTTATGCACCCAGTAACGATGTGTTGCTACGAGCCGGGGAGACGCCTATGTATGCAACCGACCCTATCGTGCGACGTTCACAGCCATTGCAAAAATCCATGGACGGTAACCAGGCGTTTGCAGTCATGTCTGAAGGGCAGGCTGCCAGCTTATCCTTAAGCGACGGTGATCTAGTAGCTGTGCGCCAGAACGGCACGGCCGTGTCGTTGCCTGCAAAACTGGATAACGCGGTACCCGATGGGTGTGTGTGGGTGCCTGCAGGATTACCGGAGACGCAAGCGTTGGGCGATTTGTTTGGCACTATCGAGGTGAGTAAAGCCTGATGGATGGATTAGTTCTCACGATTGTCACGGTATTCAAGATATTGCTGGTGATGGTGCCGCTGATTTTAAGCGTTGCCTACCTTACCCTCTTCGAGCGGAAAGTCATCGGCTTCATGCATACGCGCATCGGACCTAACAGGGTCGGGTTCAAAGGTCTTGGGCAGCCGTTTGCCGATGTTTTCAAGCTACTGCTTAAAGAAGTCATAGTTCCTACCAATGCATCACGGTTGCTGTTTTTGACTGCACCCATCTTGTCATTGGCACCGGCGTTTGCTGCCTGGGCCGTTATTCCGTTTGCCGATGGCTGGCAATTGGCAGATGTCAACGCTGGCTTGCTGTATGTCCTGGCCATGACATCGGTTGGTGTATACGGTGTCATCATCGCTGGCTGGGCATCTAACTCCAAATATGCGTTTCTGGGTGCGATGCGCTCGGCGGCTCAAATTGTCGCTTATGAAATTGCCATGGGTTTTGCGCTTATCGGTGTTCTGATGATGTCTGGTAGCCTGAATCTGGGCGACATCGTTCGCGCTCAGAGCGGCGGGTTCACTAACTGGTATCTGTTACCGCTGTTTCCATTGGCTATCGTTTATTTCATATCAGGTGTAGCGGAGACTAACCGAGCACCGTTTGATGTGGCTGAAGGCGAGTCTGAAATCGTCGCAGGCTTTCATGTGGATTACTCGGGCATGGCGTTCGCGTTGTTCTTCCTGGCTGAATACGCCAACATGATTTTGATAGCGGCTCTGGCGGCTATCATGTTTCTCGGTGGCTGGTTATCACCGATTAACGGTGTTGGCGATGGAATTCACTGGTTTCTGATCAAGACTGTCTTTCTACTGTTCATCTTCGTTTGGTTGCGGGCAACCTTCCCGCGTTATCGCTATGACCAGATCATGCGTTTGGGCTGGAAGGTATTCATACCCGTAACCATCGTCTGGATTGCCGTGGTGGGATTTGCCATCTATTTCGAAGTGGGGCCGTGGTTCAGTACGGTTCGCTCCGGTGGCGTTTAGCGTCCCTTATCTGACGTGGATTACATGAGACAAACATGACAGGACAAATAAGCAAATACTTCAAGAGCTTTACCTTGTGGGAGCTTTTGAAGGGGATGAGTCTTACTGGTCGATATTTTTTGTCCAGCAGTATTACTATCCAGTACCCGGAAGAGAAAACGCCTCAATCACATCGCTTCAGAGGTCTGCATGCCCTACGTCGCTATCCAAACGGCGAAGAGCGGTGTATTGCCTGTAAACTATGCGAGGCGGTGTGCCCTGCGTTAGCGATAACGATCGACTCTGACCAACGTGAAGATGGTACGCGCCGCACCACGCGATACGATATCGATCTGTTCAAGTGCATCTTCTGCGGATTTTGCGAAGAAGCCTGCCCGGTAGATTCCATCGTTGAGACACGTATATTTGAATATCACTTCGAAAATCGTGGTGAGCAGATAATGACGAAAGACAAGTTACTGGCTATCGGTGACAAATACGAAGATCAGATTGCCGCCGACCGTGCGGCCGACTCTGCATTTCGTTAAGCCTGGCCCCACTCGTTCCGTTACGGACATATCTTGCGAGAAACTACGTGACCTTTGAACTTTTTATTTTTTATGCATTTGCGACCATCACGGTGGTTGCAGCAACCAGTGTGATCACGGCGCGTAACCCGGTCCATGCAGCGATGTTTCTGGTGCTCACCTTTTTTACCAGCGCAGGTATCTGGCTGTTACTTGAGGCTGAGTTTCTCGCGATAACACTGGTGCTCGTCTATGTTGGTGCGGTGATGGTGTTATTCCTTTTTGTTGTCATGATGCTGGACGTTAATGTCGAGCCGTTGAGGGAGGGGTTTGTAAAATACTTGCCCGTTGGTTTGCTTGTCGGCGTTGTCATGTTCGCAGAGATGGTATTCCTTATTACGCAGCGATACTTCAAGGCGGATCAATATCCGGTACCTGAACGTGCCACCGCTGATCAGCTTAGCAATACCGAAACACTCGGCAGATTGCTATATGACGATTACCTGTTCCAGTTCGAGATTGCCGCCATTATCTTACTGGTGGCAATTGTCGCCGCCATTGCACTGACAATGCGTCGTCGTCCTGATACCAAATATCAGTCGCCATCGCGTCAGGTGGAAGTGACCAAGAAGGATCGCTTGCGCGTGGTCCAGATGCCCACCGAGAAACGCAGCTAGAGCTATTTATGATCACACTTTCTCACTATCTGGCCCTGGGCGCACTACTGTTCTGTTTAAGCGTAGTGGGTATCTTTCTTAATCGGAAGAACGTCATCATTCTGTTGATGTGCATTGAACTGATGCTTCTGTCAGTAAATATAAATTTTGTCGCTTTCTCCCATTTTCTCGATGATGGTGCAGGCCAGATATTTGTATTTTTCATACTGACGGTGGCCGCCGCAGAAGCGGCTATCGGGCTTGCGATTCTGGTTGTGCTGTTCCGTAATCGCCAGACGATCAACGTCGTCGATCTAGACGCACTGAAGGGATAGGGCACGTGAAGCTATTTTATACACTCATCCCGCTCGCCCCTTTACTGGCCGCTATTGTCACAGGATTTTTCGGGCGTCGTATTGGCCGGGTAAATTCTCATCGCGTCACCATAGCCGGTGTCGCGTTTTCACTGGCGCTGTCGGTCATAGCGTTCTTTCAGGTAGTAATTGGTAATGCGCCGACATTCAACGAAAATATTTATACCTGGCTGGTGAGTGGCAACATTCGATTTGAAATCGGGTTCATGGTCGACAACCTGACTGTGATGATGTTGCTGGTAGTTAACTTTGTGTCTTTGATGGTGCACATCTATACCATAGGCTACATGCACGATGATGATGGCTACCAGCGCTTCTTCTGCTACATCTCGTTGTTTACGTTTTCCATGTTGATGCTGGTGATGTCCAATAACTTCCTGCAGTTGTTCTTCGGCTGGGAGGCGGTTGGCACGGTCTCCTACTTGCTCATCGGTTTTTATTACAAGAAAGAGACGGCCATTTTTGCCAATATGAAGGCTTTTCTGGTAAACCGTGTAGGCGACTTCGGCTTTGTGTTGGGCATAGCAGGCATTGTCATGTACACCAACAGTCTGGCTTACACCGATGCGTTTGCTGCCGCGCCAGGGCTTGTGGGAGCGACCATGAATATCGTGGGCTCTGCCGAGTGGGACGTGCTAACCGTGCTGTGTATTCTGCTATTCATTGGTGCGATGGGTAAGTCTGCACAAGCACCGCTGCATGTCTGGCTACCAGATTCTATGGAAGGCCCGACGCCTATCTCGGCGCTGATACATGCGGCCACCATGGTAACCGCCGGAATCTTCATGGTTTCGCGCATGTCACCCATTTTTGAATTATCGGAGACAGCGCTGAGTTTCATACTGATCATTGGTGCCTTTACCGCCTTCTTCATGGGTTTGATCGGCATGGTGCAAAACGACATCAAACGTGTCGTGGCGTATTCGACGCTATCGCAGCTCGGTTACATGACGGTTGCGCTGGGTGTATCGGCCTACTCTGCGGCCATGTTCCATCTCATGACTCACGCGTTTTTCAAAGCACTGCTGTTCCTGGCGGCAGGCTCGGTCATTATCGCCATGCATCATGAGCAGGATATTCGCAAGATGGGCGGACTTCGCAAGAAGATGCCCATTACCTACTGGACGTCCTTGATCGGGTCCCTCGCGCTCATTGGTTTTCCGCTTTTCTCGGGCTTTTATTCAAAGGACATCATCATCGAGGCGGTGCATGCGTCTACTATTCCGGGTGCGCATATCGCTTATTGGGCGGTTGTTGGTGGTGTTTTCGTTACTGCATTCTATTCATTCCGTTTGTTCTTTCTGGTATTCCACGGAAAACCGCGAATGGATGAACACACACTTGAACATGCCGTTGAGTCGCCGAAGGTGGTTACTATTCCGCTCATTCTGCTGGCGATACCGTCGTTACTTATCGGCTTCTTTACCGTCACTGCAGTGGTGTTTGGTGATTACTTCAAGGACGTTATTTATGTGGCCTCCGAGCACGATGTACTTGCCAAGGTGGGCGAGGCCTACCACGGACCAATTGCGTTTGTTAGTCACGCGTTCCATGGGCCTGCGGTGTATCTGGCCCTGGCCGGTGTGCTGACAGCGTTTGTGTTCTACATACTTGCGCCATCAATTCCGGCATTTCTGGATTCGAAGCTTGGTTTTCTGCGCAGGATTCTGGACAACAAATACGGTTTTGATGATTTTAATCAGGCGGTGTTTGCGCGCGGTAGCGTCGGCCTTGGACGACAACTTTGGCAGAAGGGCGACATGGCATTGATTGACGGAGCGTTGGTTAACGGTACGGCGAAAGGGGTAGGGCTGTTGGCAGGTGCGAGCCGTCTTGTTCAGAGTGGCATGTTGTTTCACTATGCGTTTGCCATGATTCTAGGATTGCTAGCCATGCTTACCTGGTTCCTTTTTTCCTGGACTGGCGGGTAACGTAAACTGATGAAGCTGCCCATTGAATACCGATTGAGATTGAAACATTGAGCTTTCCAATTCTAAGTCTGACGATCTGGTTACCTATTATTGCGGGTGCCCTTATTATCGCCGCCGGTAACAGCCACGCGCGCAGGTTTGCGATGGGCGCATCCATCCTGACGTTTCTCCTCAGTTTGCTGTTGTACACAGGTTTTGACACGACCACATCGGACATGCAGTTCACCGAAAATCTTGCTTGGCTGCCAAGCTTCGATATCAACTACGCTTTAGGTGTTGATGGCATGTCGATGCCACTGATTATCCTGACCACGATGATCAATGTAATCGTTGTTATTTCAGCATGGGAAGTAATAAAGGATCGTCCGGCAATCTATCTTGGCTCGTTCTCCATCATGACCGGCCTGATGATCGGTGTATTTTCCGCGCTGGATGCCATTCTGTTTTATGTGTTTTTCGAAGCGACGCTTATTCCGATGTTTCTTATTATCGGTATCTGGGGTGGCCCGAAACGCGTTTACGCCACCATTAAATTCTTTATCTATACTTTTCTCGGCTCTGTAATGATGCTTATCGCCCTCATCTATATGTATCGCGAGGGTGGCTCGTTTGGTGTGCTTGATTTGCATGCTCTGGTACTTGACGAGCAACAACAATTCTGGATATTCCTGGCGTTTCTTGCAGCCTTTGCCGTCAAGATCCCGATGTGGCCAGTCCATACCTGGTTGCCGGATGCTCACGTTGAAGCGCCAACAGCAGGCTCTGCAGTGCTGGCGGCTATCATGTTGAAAATGGGTGGCTATGGTTTCCTGCGTTTCAGCTTGCCCATAACACCGGATGCCAGCGCCGGTATGGACGTGTTCATGATTGTGATATCGCTGATAGCGATCGTGTACATCGGGTTTGTGGCATTGGCTCAGCAGGATATGAAAAAGCTGATTGCCTATTCTTCTATCTCTCATATGGGGTTTGTGACGCTGGGTATTTTTATCGCGTTTCAATTAATTGCCAAAGATGACAGTGCCGGTGTCGCGCTGGGAATCGAAGGCGCCATGATTCAAATGATTTCGCATGGTTTTATCTCAGCCGCCATGTTCCTGTGTGTGGGCGTGATGTACGACAGAATTCACAGTCGAGAGATTGCCGACTATGGAGGTGTGATCAACACCATGCCGATCTTTGCCGCTTTCATGGTGTTCTTTGCCATGGCCAATGCCGGCCTTCCGGGTACCTCGGGCTTTGTCGGCGAATTCATGGTTATTCTGGCAAGTTTCAAGGCTAACTTCTGGATCGCGTTTCTGGCAGCCAGTACATTAATTCTGGGCGCGGCTTACACCTTGTGGATGGTAAAGCGCGTGATTATGGGTCCTGTCGGCAATGACAAGGTTGCTGCCCTGAGCGATATCAATAAGCGCGAATTCTGGATGTTGGGATTGTTGGCAGCCTTTGTTCTGTTAATAGGTGTCTGGCCGAACCTTATCGGTAACGTCATGCATGCATCAGTAGAAAATCTCGTGCAACACATTTCAACCCCCAAGTATTGAGAGACTCATGGATAACTTGCATATTGCACTACCTGAGATCTTTCTACTGACAGCCACCTGTGCAATTCTGGTGGTGGGGCTGTTTACTGAAGCGAAATCTCATTTTGTTTACTGGCTTTCACAGGTGGCACTGGTTGTGACGCTTGTCATCTCATTCTCACAGGTGGGTGAAGATGCCATGACCGGTCTCAGCGGTGCCTATACCGTAGATTCCTTGAGCGCGACACTGAAAACCTGGATACTGATGATTGCCATCGGTATCCTTTTGTACTCGCGCGATTATGTCGGCGATCGCAAGATACAGAAAAATGAATATTTCGTGCTTTGCCTGTTTGCCATTTCCGGCATGATGATCATGGTGTCGGCAACTCATATGCTCACGGTGTACCTGGGTCTGGAGTTATTAGCCCTGTCACAGTACGCAATGGTTGCTTTGCATCGGGATAACAGCCGTGCTGCGGAAGCTGCCATGAAGTACTTTGTGCTGGGTGCCCTGGCTTCAGGCATGCTGTTGTACGGCATGAGCATGATCTATGGGGCGACCGGGTCTCTGGACTTGCATCTTATTCGCGATATTCTGGCAGGAACATCGGCGGAGGCGCTGTCTACAGAGCGAACTATCGGTGCCCGCTTTGGTCTGACTTTCCTGATCGTGGGTATTGCGTTCAAGTTGGGTGCCGTACCTTTTCACATGTGGGTGCCCGATGTGTACGAGGGTGCACCAACATCGGTGACGATGTTCATCTCCACCGCACCCAAGATTGCGGCGTTTGCCATGTTGATTCGACTGCTGGTGGGTGGGCTGGATACATTGAATGCTGATTGGCAACAGATGCTTGCCATCATGTCGGCGCTGTCTATGGTAGTAGGTAATCTTATTGCCATCGCACAAACCAATATCAAGCGCATGCTGGCTTACAGCACGATCTCCCATGTGGGCTTTCTGCTGATGGGTATTGTGGGTGTGACCAATGAAGGCTATAGCGCCTCGATGTTTTATGCCATCACCTATGCGTTTACCACGCTTGCTGCATTCGGTGTATTGCTGGCCGTTTCCCGTGAAGGGCATGAGGCCGATACGCTTGATGATCTAGCAGGTCTGGGTAAGCGCAACGCGTTTCTGGCGAGCATCATGATGCTCTCCATGATATCTCTGGCAGGTGTACCACCCGCAGTAGGTTTTTACGCCAAGCTGTCTGTGCTTCAGGCGGCCGTTGGAGCAGGTTTTGCCTGGCTTGCCATATTAGGCGTCATCATGTCGGTGATTGGGGCGTTTTATTACCTGCGCGTTATCAAGATGATGTTTTTTGATGATCCTACCGATCCTGTTGAAATCAATGTTTCAGGCGACGTAACAGCGGGTCTGGCGGTGAACGGCATTGCGGTTCTAGCATTGGGTCTGGCTCCCGGTTTTATTATGGCTGCGTGCATCGCTGCATTCGGATAGGTCCCTTGTGGTGTGAAATCCTTTATATTTACTATTGGTTTTCTTGCGAATTTCAGGTTAGTCTCGGTGTCGTATCCATTGGACGAATGGAATGAGCTAAGCGATGAAATTCAGAGCTAGTGTTGCAGTTGTTTTTTTTATTTTTACAGGTACGTCTTGTTCAGTACTAAATGATACTGCACAGCCGCGTATTCCTGAGAAACAGCCATCTAGCGAATTAAATCAGGTAGAAACACCTGCAGTATCCTCTGCCGCTTCCGGCAAAGTTGAAAAGACAGGGCCTCAAGGGTCTGTCTTTGCACCCAGCGCAACAGACATAAAAGATCCTGGCAGTTTTTATCGGCGTGATGGCTACGAGAACATTGACGTCGTCCGAATGCAGGTGATTGCGCGCACCGGGCCTGGTGCTTGCACGCCAGGCGATCAGTCTGGTTGTACATTGACAGACGTGCTTGAGGACACCGACCCCGACGACGATTTCAAGGTAGGTATCGATGTCAAACTTATCACTGATGATCTGCCGGAGACGGGCAAGAGAGTTAATGCCACGCTTCGTCAACGTGGTGCAAGTGCCCGGCTGGCGTCACAGAAATCATTTCGAATTCGTTTGAAAGAGGGCTTGTGGCGAAGTGAAGAGCGTATCAAGCTGAATAAGCACCCTGATGATCAGAGTCGCATGAGCAACAAGCTTGCGATGGATCTTATGCAAGACTTGCCGCATCTGCCCAGCCTGAGGACACAATATGTCAATCTGGAAATCGACAACGGTGATGGAGGTGTGGATTTTGGTTTATATACACATGTTGAGTCACCTGCCAAAGAGTATCTGATCAACCGGCGTAGTAACAAGGATGACAATTTGTATAAAGCGCGTTTTTTTACCTTCTCGCCTAGTGATCTGTCTGCCATTGAAGTCAATGAATTGGGCGAGCCTGTCGATCAACGTCGGTTTGATCGACGGATAGAAATCGAGCGTGGCACTGATCACTCAAAGCTTGTCGAGATGGTCGCTGCTATCAACAATCCGGATATCTCGTTTCAGACAGTTCTGGATCGCTACTTCAACGCAAACAATGTGTTGATGTGGGTTACAGCTAATCTGCTTCTTGGGCAGGTAGATGATGGCAATCAGAATTTCTATCTTCATAACCCGAAGGGCTCGGAGACTTTCTATTTTTTACCGTGGGATTATGATGGCGCCTTACAGGTGCAGAAAACCCTGACCGATGGCAATGCAGTTGAAGAGCTACGCAGACGTCGTGTTTACGGGTATGCAGACGCTGCCAATAACCAGTTTCTGCGTCAGTATTACTTGTTACCGGGCGCGCACGAGCGGATTGTTCGTGCCGCTGTTGAGGTACGCCGACAGTACTTTAGCGATGCCCGTATCAAAGAATTAAGTACGCGCTATGCCAACGTCATCCGTCCGTTTATATCAAACTCGCCAGATGTTGATAACAGGGGCGGCATTCCAAGGTTAAGATTTCTGCGTGACTGGGAAGCGCGGTGGCAGTCGTTTCCATCAGTGGTAGCAGGCAATCTGGCGCGCTTGTCTGCCAGCCCTAATATGCCGTTGCCGCATCGTCTGAATTTACCTTTTTCTCGCGATGGCAAAACCGTACTGTGGTGGGAGAGGGCGACTGACATTAGTGGAGGCGATGTCACCTATGATCTTGAGGTCGCCTCGCAGCCGGATTTCTCTGAAGGTTCTATCGCATTCAGATCAAGCAGGATTGCTAATGAACCGGTTGTCGTCGAGTTCGAACTCGACCGCGATAGTCTGGCTGCGGGTACCTGGTACTACCGGGTAAAAGCCAAGTCGGGCAGTTTTTACCAGTGGGCAAACAACCAGGAGAACGAAGGGGGCAAACGCTATCCTGGTATTCGTAAGTTTTCAGTGCGTTAGTTCTGGATTGACGATGCGATCGATAATCCGCGAGACACCAATAACGCTAACATCCTGGTTGTTAGCGCCACACACCATGAGCGCCGCTGGTGGCAAACCTGTACGCTGAACTGGAATTGTCATTGCGCATCCGTCCACCAGATTAATGTAGGTCGTATTAGTCAATAGGGATACATTCACTTTATTGAAATCAGTTTGCGCCTCGCTGATACTCGGTCTTTCACATCTAATGGTAGGCGCCAGGAGTGCATCGAAGGGGCCGAGTCTGTCATTGAACAAGGTTATCGCCTGCTGGCGTTGCTCGCTATACATGGCAAGATCTTCGGCTGTAAGATCATCAGATTGATGGAGTCTTGCAAGCACGTGTTGATCACCCTGGGTCTTAAGCGTTTCAAGATGATTCTTGTAAAACGCTCGGCCCTCTGCAGAAACGGTGAGTCGCAATGCGCCAGTCAGCCCCACAAGTTCTGCGAAAGACACCAGATGAATTTCATGGCCAGCATCATTCAGCTGCTGCACGGATTCGTGGAAGGCCAGTGCCACGCTTTCATCAAGATTGTCTGTGAAGGTATCTTCAGGAATGGCAAGTTTCAGCGCTCTTTCTGGTGCTGCTGGCTCTGGCGCTAAGATAGTCATAGGCTCCTGCCGAATAACCTGCATGCAGGTGATAAGCAGTTCCAGACTGGACGTCAATGGGCCAACGCTATCGTAGGTGGGTGAGAGCGGATGAACCCCCTCAAGTGACACGCTCTTCTGCGAGGGCTTGAACCCGTACAGCCCGTTTATGGCTGCTGGTACTCGCACCGAGCCACCAGTGTCAGTGCCCATGGCGATATCACACAGCTGGTGTGCCACGCTGAGCGCTGCGCCCGAAGAGCTGCCACCTGGCACCTTCGATGGGTCGTAGATACAGCCCGGCGTGCCATGGTGCGGATTCATGCCCACACCTGAGTAGGCGAATTCACTCATGTTGGTGCGCCCGAAAATCAGCGCTCCGGCAGCCTTCAACCGCGCAACAACGTCCGCGTCCCGACGGGCAGGCTCGACATCCTGCAGCACCAGAGAGCCTGCTGTGGTACGTTTTCCCGCCTCATCGAACAGATCTTTCAGTGACACCGTTTTCCCGTACAGGGGCAAGGCCTGATTACTACCACGGCTGGCATCCAGAGCCGCCGCATCGCTCAGTATTCTTGCCTCGTTCAGCTCAGTAAAAATTCGTTGACACTCTTCGCCAAGGGCATTTGCCTTGGCCAGTGAGCGCGCAGCCTTGTCTTTTATTTGTCCCATGCCCGCAGGCTAGCACTTTATTTGGAGAAAGTTGCTCCCATGGGTTGAATCCCTCACCTTGGCAGCTTATACTTCCGCTGGTCAGCACAGGTGCGGGGTGGAGCAGTCTGGCAGCTCGTCGGGCTCATAACCCGAAGGTCGTAGGTTCGAATCCTACCCCCGCTACCAACTGAACAGACGGCTCGGTAATATGATTGTTATTCACGATCACATTATCGAGCTGTTTTTCGATTGTGCCTTTCGCTTTCATGGTCTTATCCTCAGTCGCTATTCTCAGGATACCTGCCAAATCCCCATGAAGATCGGTTGACAGATAAATCATTATTGACAGAAAACGTAATTGTCTCATCCAGGCCAAGTGTGAGTCTTTACGTTAGAAGATTATTGCTACTGTCTATTATTGAGCTATGTAAGCAGTGAAAAGGGATTAAGGAATTGGCGTTTCCATAAAAGCTTATTGTCCACTTCGCTTAATTCAGCCTGTTTACAGACTGCATCCCAATTCTGCTCAATGGTATTCGTTATGTGGGCGAAGATTTCACGAGCGGTATCTTCAGAAATCAAGAAATCCTTTGCGGCCTTTAAACATGTTTTAAGTTGGCTCAGGTTACCCTTACCAGATATCAGCATGGCCTGTGAAGCTTCATTACTTGCACGTCCTTGCGGGCAAATATCGTAGGCAGGCGTTAAGGTCAGCTCCCTGCCATTCCAGAATGCCGCATGGTTGCGGGCGTGGTCGTCGGTATTTCCGCAAAGAATATTGAAGACAAGGCGCGAGAACAGCTCTTTGAGCGTATCCTTCGGTTCGGTAAAACGATGCCGAATAATCTCGGCCAACGTTTCGTAGCTGGCATACCGCGCTATCATGTCATCCAATCCGAATAATGTCAGTGCGCAGACCATAGACTTGCGTGACCAACCTCCATCCTGCGGTAGGCGGTCGAAGCGCTCAATTAGCAAAATGTTTTTATTGGCGGCTTTGACCAGTTTTACTGGCGCGACTTTCAATCCCGCAAGCTCAGCCAGTCTCATAGCGACGAATTCGGCTTTGACCACACTGTAGAGATCTGTGCTGGAAGAGAACTTGGCCACATACTTTTTGCCCTGATCCTGAATTAAGGCTTTTGGGCGCGCGCCGCCGATGGAGCTGCCATGAAATAATGCTTGATCAAGCTCAGGCGTTAGCGGCACACCTTGTTCGACCCGCTCGGCGGACTCCAGTAGTTCTTTCATGGTGACGTTGTTTGCCGAACGTGGCATATACTCGGTCGGTGATTGCTGAAAATCGAGCGCTCCAATGCGATCTGAACCAGATTCCAGCAGATAGGTCAGTTCATCAAGTTCGGTGGTATCAGTGTCAGTGCCTTTGCGCCCCAACTTTTTGTTAATGATCACGCGCCGCCCCCATGCATCCGGTGCAGCGTCTCGAATACAACTGGGCATGCTCAACCCATCGGGCAGGGGCAAAGCACCAGCCTGTAGCGGTAACTCGGGTTCGTAAATTGGAATGGCAGGCGGTTGATCCTGAATACGGTCCAGATAGCTCTTGCCATAGTTGAACAGGATGTTGCCATTATCGGCTTCCAGACGTCCTGCCACCACAGGCTCAGTTTGTTGAGGTAGCCAAATCCATACGAATGCTTCTTTGTTGTCGCTAGAAGTCATCACGAACCGCCTTTTTCTTCGCTTTTATCCGCTGTGGTAGCAGCGCCACTTTGTCCTGGGTGTGTTCTATATGCTTTGAGAGTGATGTGCCATCTGGCTCAAACAGTTTTACACCGACGAGTGTTGCAACCTCAAAAACCGAACCAATAGCACAGCCCATTTCTCCATTTTCGATTTTTTGCAGCGTGGCTCTGGATATACCTGCACGATCAGCCAGATTCTTTTCAGTCCATTGGCGTTGCTTGCGCCCGAGTTTGATTTGCTCGCCCATGAGGACGGCAGCTTCCTGAGCATAATGGGAGTAGGTTCGTTGCTTTGCCATAATTCAAATCTGGCTTTGAAAGGCTTATATAATGGTCATTAGGTCGGTTAATGGATACTATAATAGTCTTTTTCATCAAATATAGGTTGGATAGTCAAGAAGATAATGACTGTTAAAATAGTCATTAGATAGGTTAATGGCTATTAACATGGTCATCCTTGCGTAGGCCAGAATTTTATACCCTATTCCGGATGTCTTCCAGCGTTGGAATATCTGTTGGTGACTCGCATGTCACGATCTGATCCAGAGTAAATTCCTAGACTAACGCCGACACGCAGCAACTCGATCTTGTTCCAGAATGTCCATATTTCTTCAAAGTTAAGTACGCGGCTACGTTTGTGTGGCGACTATGTCTTGAACGCCCTTTGTGTCAGGACAGTTGTCGCCAGACGGCAGCCTTCATGTTCATGTAGGACGACCGAGGCAATGCCCTTTGAAGCAGCACAAAATTGAGAGATGAAAATCAGCTGGCGTGATGTCTAACCTTTATCCGGATACAGTCCTGGTATATTCCGGCCAAACGTGTACGTGTTTCTGGCCGAACATGAACACCGATTCTGGTTCAACGTGAACACTGATTCCGGTAAAAAGACGACTCGCCGATATGTTGGATTGTCAGGTGTTCACGTTCGACCGGAATAGGTTTACACAATCGCCGGAATACGCACCCCGTCAGGAATTCCGCTTCACCGCGATCCTCTGGCGAAATATTGGCCGCTTTATGACCGCTTTGATATTACTCATAATATTAACAACATCATAAGTTTACGTTATTGATAAGCCTATTTTTGACCGCTTTATTGTCCGGTTATATCGGGCGCTTGATGAGGGTGGTTCGCACCCTTCTGTCCACCAGTTATCGGCGTTGCTGGAGGCATGATTAATGATTAGGTCGCCCCTGTACGTGGATCAGGATCTGCTCCATCTGATGGAAACTAGAACGTGTAATTCGCTCGAAGCCATTCTTCGAGCCGTAGGGTGGCGGTGACATCGTTCTGCCACTGAAAAAGCGCCTGATAGGCCATTTTGGAACCCTGAGTCCACAGATGCACTTTTCAAGGACATAAATGCTACTTTTAATAGTTCAGAAAACAGGCAATTGATTAAAATACCCCATCTCATCAATGCACCTGATTTCGCGGCAGAAGCTGCTGCCCAATTGCGTCCGATAACCTGATAATAGCAGGACATAAACATGCCTTTGTTTTCCCGAGAGCAGTTGAATAAAAAATTTCAAGATATGAAAGCCAAAGGCATCCCTATTGTCGGTGGTGGCGCGGGCACAGGTTTGTCAGCAAAGTGTTAAGAACAGGGTGGTATTGACTTAATCGTTTTCTACAATTCTGGTCGATACCGGATGGCAGGCCGAGGGTCATTATCAGGACTGCTCGCTTATGGCAACGCCAACGAGATAGTCAAAGAAATGGCAAGCGAAGTTATTCCGGTAACGCAATCCACACCCGTTCTTGCAGGCGTCAACGGTACGGATCCGTTTTGCAACTTCGATGCGTTTCTGGACGATTTAACTCGTTTGGGTTTTTCCGGAATACAAAACTTTCCAACGGTGGGTTTGATTGACGGTAATTTTCGCGCAAGCCTCGAAGAGACCGGTATGTCCTACTCCCTGGAAGTTGATGTCATCAGGATGGCTTCAGAGAGAGGCATGTTTACCACACCTTTTGTATTTTCAACTGAGAATGCTGCGGCAATGGCTGATGCTGGTGCCGACATTATCGTCTGCCATCTCGGTTTAACAGCGGGTGGAAATATCGGAGCAGAAACTGCACTAAATCTGGACGACTGTGTTGCCAGGATAGATGAATGGTCTGCAGCGGCATTGGCTGTTAATCCCAATGTCGTTATTCTATGTCATAGTGGCCCCATTTCCATGCCAGACGATGCATCGTACGTACTAAAGAAAACCAAAAATTGTCATGGCTTCTATGGCGCATCATCAATGGAGCGATTACCAACTGAGCTTGCACTGGTCAAGCAAACTGAAGCCTTTAAGGCTATTTCATTTACCTGAAACAATGTGAAAGCAACACTAATCTGCCTCGAAGGGCGTCATAAAGACCAATTGAAAATTTTCAGGATGAGGTGAGAAGACTACAATCCCGGCGGATATACTACGCTCTTGATCAGATCGGGGTCTTCGTCAGCCTGCAGCTTGAACGCATCCGGCGTACCGCCAAGATCGAAATGATGCGACACCAATGCATCGACGTCGACTTTCCCTTGCGCAACCAGATCAATGGCGCGTGGATAGACATTGCCCATACGTCTGGAGAACTTGAGTGTTAATCCACGTCGGCGCACTTCGGATGCACGGATATCGGTATAAATATCGCCATCGGGAATTCCTACCAAAACAAGACGCCCACCAATTCTACTGGTTTTGATTGCATGAGATAATCCATCGGGTGAGTTGGTCGACTCGATAACCAGTTGACAGCCAAGTCCGCCGGTATGATCGAGAACAGATTGTGGAGAGTCACCCACATGCTGTGCGCCCATTTTTTTTGCCAGTGCTGTACGATGTGGCTGTGGGTCTATTGCAATGATTTTCCCGACGCCGCTGAGCTTTAGCAGTTGAAGGATGCCAAGACCGATAGGACCACACCCTACCAACGATACCGATTCCAATAATCGTGGCTTGGCCAGATCAACAGCATGAACGCAGACGCCCAACGGTTCCAGCATGGCACCCTGGTCTGGCGTCATGCCGTCGGGCATCATGAAAAGACTTTCATGTGGCACCACAATCTGATGGGCCAATGCGCCGTTGTAAGGGGGTGCTCCTAAAAACACAACGTTTGGACACAGATTGTGATATCCCTGATTGCACCACTCACAACGATGACAAGCCGTGGCCGGGTCAACAGCCACTAGCTGCCCACGTTCAAGACCCAGCTCTTCGACATCGCTGCAAAGACGACCACAGAATTCATGTCCGGGAACAAATGGATGCTGAATGACAGCACTGCCTATACCCCCATCCTTGTAATAATGAAGATCACTGCCACAAATACCTACAGCAAGCACGTCTACCAGAACCGAGCCTTCCGGTGCTGTAGGTATCGAGATATCTCCCACGCGGACATCGCGTATCCCGTGAATGTAGGCGGCCATATTCATTTGCTTGTTTTCCACGATATATTGAAGTGACAGGTATCCTTACTAGAGCCAATCATCTAAACAGCAGAAAACCCGCCATCGAGTAGCAGGGTTTCTCCATTTACCAACGCCGAAGCATCCGAAGCCAGATACAGTGCCATATCAGCTACTTCTACCTGCTCACCGAAACGCCCTGAAGGTGTCTTTGCCAGCATTGGTGCACTCTTTTCCTGTGCACCCCAGATCTTACGACCCATGTCGGTAAGAATCACCGTTGGACAAATGGCGTTAACCTGAACATTGAAACGTGCCCATTCGCTCATCAGACCTCGAGTCATTGAATTCATTGCCGCCTTGGACGATGAATACGCCGTGTGATCTTCCAGGCCAATAACGCCAGCTTGCGACGAGATATTAACTATTTTCCCCCAGCGTCGATCAATCATTCCCGGTGCAAGTAGTTGAGCTAACTGAAAAGGAGCTCTTACATTAATGGCCATCGTTGTATCCCAGTCTGCAAGCGAGGCCTCAAGAGCAGGAGCAATCAATGCCACCCCTGCATTATTAACCAAAATATCCACCTTGGTGTGTTTAAGCAACCCGGTACAAAGCGTTTCTATAGCAATAGGGTCAGACAGATCACACGGTTGAACCTGGCATTGACGACCTGCTTCGCGCACCTCTGAAGCCACCTTCTCAAGCTCCTCTGTGTCTCGCGCAACGGCAACAATATCCGCCCCGGCATCGGCGAAAACCCTGCAAATTTCTGCGCCGACACCTCGTGAGGCACCGGTCACCAATGCAGTCCTGCCCGTTAAAGAAAAACGATCAACCCAATGACTCATACGTCCTCCAAAACCTGTGTTAGATGTTCTTGGATACGGTAAATTCTGAAAACCCGCCTGATAACAAATAATCAGCTTATGCAGATAGCCTGGTCATTGGCATCAAACAGATGCTGACGATTTTGTGGTAATTCCAGCCCGATGGTGTCTCCCGATCGAATGCTGTCCTCACCATCTGTCTTTATGACAAAATCGGTGGACGACACCTCATGACGTGCGTAGATGTACGCTTCCCCGCCCAAGGTCTCCTTTACGCGAACCACCGAATTGACCAGACTGTAATCGGGTGCCTTGATCACGATGTGTTCCGGACGAACACCCAACGTCGTTACAGATTGGCCGGAAGCGTGATCACGCAGCCTTGCGTCGCCAAGATACAAACCGGAATCACGCGCATCAACGGACATGAAATTCATACCGGGTGAGCCGATGAAATCTGCAACGAAACGTGTTTTAGGATGATGGTAGAGCTCCATGGGTGGTCCCATTTGTTCAACGACACCCTGGTTTAGTACAACAATCTTATCAGCCATAGTCATAGCCTCAACCTGATCGTGAGTGACGTAGATCATGGTTGATCCCAGTTCCTTATGCAGGGCTTCCAATTCAATGCGCATCTGAATCCGCAATTTTGCATCCAGATTGGACAATGGCTCATCGAACAAAAATACTTTGGGATCTTTAACAATCGCCCGCCCGATAGCAACACGCTGCCGTTGCCCGCCGGAAAGCTGACCGGGCTTTCGCGACATGTAATCTTCCAGTTGTAATACACAGGCAGCTTCTGCCACACGTTTTTTCCTTTCACTCACAGCAACGCCATTAACCTTCATACCAAATTCCATATTGGCCTGAACACTCATATGCGGGTACAAGGCATAGGACTGAAACACCATGGCGACATCCCTTTCCGAGGGGGCCGTTGACGACACATCCATACCATCAATCTCAATGCTGCCGCCACTGATGGACTCGAGTCCTGCAATGGAGCGCAGAAGCGTTGACTTGCCACAACCCGACGGTCCTACAAACACGGCGAATTCGCCATGCGCAATATCCAGCGACACTTGCGACAGAGCGTCAGTATTGCCGAATCTCTTATCCACGCTTTTCAGCGATACATTAGCCAAAGAACCTGCTCCGATTTTCGCCCGACCACAAATTTGCGATTGACTTTAGTCGTAATTTACATAAGTATCGTGAACGATACAATAGTATCTGCCACATATTTCTCAGGAATCGGAGGTTTTCAATGAGTTTTACAACACGGCTACGCACCACCGCTGTCGCGGGAGCTAGCGCTCTGGCAAGCGTTGGTACTGCCAGCGCATGGACTCTGGAAGAGGCAGCAAAACCCTATGCAGGAACAACGATCGACGTTGTATTCCTGCTCCGGCCCGGCTACGAAGCTGCCGAGGCCATGTTGCCAGAGTTTGAGCAAGCTACAGGCATCGACGTCAACATCATCAAACATCCTTACGAAAATGCACTGGGTGAACAAGTGCGTGATTTCGTGGCTGATGGAGACCTCGATATTGCTTTGATTGATCTGGTATGGATGGGTAACTTTGCAGAAAATGAATGGATAGAGCCAATCAGTAAATTTACCTCGAACCCCGACATCACCGATCCGGAACTGGATATTGATGATTTTTTCCCACTCGTGCTCAATGCCTTCGGTGGCTGGAATGACATCGTGTACGGCTTGCCGTTTGACAACTATTCAGGCCTGCTGTTCTACAACTCCTGCATGCTTGAGGATGCAGGCTTTGACGGTCCACCTGAAACCTGGAGTGAGCTTAAGGATACTTATGGCCCGGCGCTGACAAAAGATGGCAAGTATGCTTTTGCTCTGCAATCAAAGCGTAACGAGACACAATCGGCGGATAGCTTTGCCAGGATGTTATGGCCGTTCGGTGGCTCGTTTCTGGACGAGGAGTTCCGATCAAATCTGCTCTCAGAAGAAAGTCAGGCAGGCTTGCAATTCCGTCAGGATCTAATGCAGTACATGCCGGAAGGCATTGTGGCTTACGATCATGCCGAGGTCATCAACGGTCTGGCACAAGGTGATGTTGCGATGGTAACCGAGTGGTCGGCCTTCTACTCCAGTCTGAAGAATCCCGATACGTCGAAGGTTGCCGATTGTCTTAAAATCGCTCCTGAGCCCACAGGCCCTGCTGGCAGAAAACCTGCACTAGGCGGATTTTCTATGGCAGTTGCATCTCAGGCCGATGAAAACGAGCAGGCAGCAAGCTGGCTTTTTATACAATGGATAACGTCCAAGGCCAATGCGTTGGAATACCTGGAAAGAGGTGGCGTTCCCGCTCGCCAGTCAGTGTATGCCACTGAAGGTATCGCCGAGAAGTTTGACTTCGTGCCAGCACTGGTAGAGAGCTGGCAGGATGGCGTTCCTGAGTTTCGACCTCGATTTGCTGAATGGCCAGAAATCACCGAGATTGTTCAGGAATGGGGTACCCGCATGATGCTTGGAGAGGTCAGCACTGAAGAAGGTGCTCAGGAGTTGGGTACGCGTATGGAAGCTGTGCTGGACAAAGCAGGCTACTACGACGGTTCAAAACCGCTTGCACAATAAGTCGAGAGGCAATTTTCAGTTTTAATACAGTATCAATCGTACTGATACCTCTCTTTCGTCAGCACCCGGAGTGCTCAATATTCGGGTGTTGACGCATATTTCGTGCTCAGGTGTTGCACAAGGCACCATGGTCACGAACATCCATCTGACTTAACAGGCGCTCATGTCAGCAACTACACGTCGTCCGACCATAATTGCGTTTCTCGGTCCATCAGTGCTGACGCTGATTATTATTGGCATCGGACCGTTGCTCTATGCGGTCTGGACCTCACTGCATTACTTCAATCTGACCAAGCTCAAACAGGTCGAGTTTATCGGCGTGGAGAATTATGCAACCGTTCTGAGCGACTCTGCATTCTGGGACGCCATGGGCAGAACATTTTTGCTATTGGGTATTTCGCTGCCCATTCAAATTGCGCTGGGTCTTTGCATTGCCTTGCTGTTGCACCAACCCGGCCTGACTTTTCTGAAAACGATAACGCGGCTGTCACTGGTACTACCCATGGCGACTACCTATGCTGTGGTGGGATTGCTTGGGCAGGTTATGTTCAATCTTAACTATGGCGTAGTCAACCAGCTGTTCGGCTTTCTCGGTTTTGACCCAATCAACTGGTTAGGCGATACGACCAACGCATTTATCACCATCATATTCTGGGATATCTGGCAATGGACGCCGTTTGTCACACTGGTACTGCTTGCCGGACTTACCACCGTACCTTCAGAAATAGAAGAGGCAGCAAAGCTTGAGACCAAACGCTGGACAACCATCCTGCGCTACATTCAACTTCCCTATCTTCTGCCGGCACTCACGGCCGTTCTCATTCTGCGCACCGCCGATACGCTTAAGTTGTTTGATATGGTATTCACCTTGACGCGCGGCGGGCCAGGTGCATCTACGGAGTTGATTTCATTATTGATTCAACGCGTTGGGTTCCGTGCATTCGATCAAGGGCTCGCATCCGCCCAGGCCATCATCCTGCTACTTGTCACTATCGTTCTAAGCCAGTTATATATTCGATTGCTCTACAAGGAGGTGCGCTGATGTCCACTGCCAATCAAGCGGGAGCCAGTCATAGAATCGGCGTTCAATTGCTGCTATTGCTGCTGATTATTCTATTCTGCGTATTCCCGTTCTACTGGATGGTCACCACCAGTCTTAAAACACAGGTGCTCGCGCTTGAGTCGCCACCTGTGTGGGTATTTGAGCCGACATTTGCCAACTACACCGAAGTACTTGGCAAGGATGGTGTGGGCAAAACACTCATCAATTCTCTGATTGTGGCAGTCAGCACCACAGTGCTTGCCGTATTGCTGGGCTGTCCGGCCGCCTATGCATTAGCCAGATTCGAGTTCCGTGGAAAGAAAGACCTCTGGTTCTGGTTCATTACCAATCGCATGGTGTCGCCCATCGTGCTGGCCCTGCCGTTCTTTCTTATCGTAAGACAGATTGGGCTGCTTGATACCCATCTCGTCCTCATCCTCATCTACCTGACATTCAACCTTCCTATCGTGATCTGGATCTGTACTGATCAATTCAGGGCGGTGCCGTTCGACCTGAATGAAGCAGCGATGCTTGAAGGAGCGTCACAATGGCGGATATTTCGTTCCATCTGTCTGCCGCTGGCTATGCCAAGTGTGGCAGTAAGCGCTATTTTTTCGTTCATTTTTTCCTGGAACGAACTCATGTACGCACTTGTTCTCACACGGAACGAGGCAAAAACAGCACCCGCTATGGCCGTCAGCTTCATGGAGGGATACAATCTACCCTATGGCAAGATCATGGCCACCTCCACCCTCATTGTCATCCCCGTTGTTGTATTCGCTCTGATTGCTTCAAAACATCTGGTGCGTGGTCTGACGATGGGCGCTGTCAAATGAAACAACTCCGGACATACCGTTGTCTGATATCACCCCAAACCCTGCCCGCGATGATGAGCGATTACTCGTTCGTATAGCCTGGGCCTGCGAAATTGAAGGACTGACACAGGCTGACGCTGCTGAACGTTTTGGCATCACTCGATTGCGTGTCAACAAAGCGCTGGCTGAGGCCCGCAGTAAAGGCATTGTGCGCGTCTATATCGACTCTGCCTATGCCCCCTGTGCACAGGCAGAGAGTGACCTGAAAAAAAAATATGCTCTAGACGATGCACACGTTGCACCCGTATTTGATCCTGTCAGTGATGTTAAAAACCTTATTGGCAGCTACCTGGGGCAATACTTGTCTACGCTGCTGACAGATACAGGTATACAGACCTTTGGAATTGCCTGGGGTAGCACCCTGAATATTGCCATGCAATATCTACGACCCATGAATAGACCCGATCTGGAAATCATGTCTGTGATGGGTTGCGTATCACGTGCTTCAGACATCAATATCATAGAAAGCGTTCGAGTACTGGCCAACCTGTGTCATGCCCAAAAACGCTACTTTACAGCGCCATTATACGCTGACAGCACAAAAAGCCGTAACACCATACTCAAGCAAACCGTGTTCCACGAAATGCTCGAACGCATCCGCGTCGTTGATGCTCTTGCCATGACTGTCGGTGATGCATCCGGACTATCCAGTATGATCCGGGATGGCCTGCCCCGCTCGGTGACAGTCAAAGAGCTGATAAAGGCAGGTGCCGTCGGTGATGTTCTGGGGTATTACATTGATGAGCAGGGACGCCGTATAAAGCATGATATCAACGGCTGTGTTGTCGGTATGGAGCTTGAGGATCTGCAACACATCCCGAATGTCATTTTAGCCGCAGGTGGCAAGCATAAGGAAAAAATAATTAATGCGCTGCTCAAGCGCCGCGTTGTCAACACGCTGGTTACAGACCAGATCACAGCTAACGCCCTACTCAAGCAACGTTAGTCAGCATCAGGACCAGCACTTTACCTTCCCACATGAATTGAACCCTGGTGTTGCAGGATTGGCGCTACCACATGCACTGCCAAGGTCCGGGCAGTTGCCTGGCCTAGTCGGTCAATGCCAACCCGGTTTTTCTCTATCAAACAATTGCACCTTGCCAGATGCTGCCAAGGCGATGGATCGCGTTGCGACTATCCGAATCGCCTCGCCATCAGAGTCTGATTCAGACTCAAATACTGCTGAACCACCCGCGCACATGGTATTGCCATTTGCGGGGCACGTGTTCAGCTTCGCACAACTTCAAGTCGTGATCGAAGAGCTAACTGGTATCGCAATTAAAGCGAGTTCATTGCCTTGGCCGATTTTTAAGCTGTTGGGTTTAGCGTAGCCCATGATGCGAGACATCACGTCCATGCGCTATCTATGGAATCACGATATACAAATGGATGTAAGAGCGCTAACTAAACTGCTGGGTGGTGCACCAGAACATACGCCTCTGGCACAGGCGGTTCGTGCAACAGTGCCGGGTTTAGCAGATAGTGCTACAGACTTAGTGAAGAGCACATAGCTGGCTAACATCCCATCCAGCCGCCATAAACGCTGACGATGGTTCTATGCAGATAACGGGCAGCGGTCGATGCAAGAAACACGACGGGTCCTATGAGATCATGCGGCTCGCCCCAGCGATCCGCATGTAATGTTCGAGCGGCCATCCCGCCGCCGAACAGTCGGTACTGAGAAAGCCTAACGCCGCTTAGTGCTCGTAAGGTAAAAACCCACCACCGCTATGCGATGAAAATAAATTCAGCTAAACCCTGGTGTTTATTGAAGTCATAATTTTCAGTGAATTGTCTTGGCTTTAAGATCGGTGGACGAGATTCTATGCCGTCATACATCTGTTAATCGAAGATATGGTCGAATCTCATTCCAACCTTGAGGAAAGATGTCTTTAGCCTCCTTATCGAGTATTGACGGTGGAATGATGACCTGGTCACCAGGGCGCCAGTCAGCTGGTAGCGCTACCCGTTTGGCATCACTGATCTGTAGAGCATCGATGACGCGCAGAATTTCGTCAAAATTTCGCCCTACGCTCATGGGATAGGTCATGGTTAAACGTACCTTCTTGTCTGGGTCGATGATAAAGACAGAGCGCACCGCTGCAGTTTCGCTCTCTGAAGGATGAATCATTTCGTAGAGTTTGGCAATTGCAAGATCAGGATCTGCGACGATGGGAAAGGTTAACACCGTATTCTGCGTATCGTTAACGTCATCAATCCAGTTGAGATGTTCCTCTACTGTGTCGGTCGATAGGCCGAGAGGCTTGCAATTTCGTTTTTCAAATTCCTTGATCAATTGCGATGTACGGCCCATCTCTGTTGTGCATACGGGTGTGTAATCGGCAGGATGGCTAAAGAAAAATACCCAGGATCCCTTCATCCAGTCATGAAACTGAATAGGGCCTGTAGTGGTGTCAAGGATAAAATCTGGCGCGATGTCTCCAATTCTTATGCTCATAGGTAGTGCTCCTTTGTATGTTGTTTAACGTAAAATAATTTTAAAGGCGCTCACCAGTAAGTATCAGCGAGCAACATTGATGAATGCACAGGATTAACCTTAATGAATAATAGATAAGTGGTCAGTGACAAACTCACTGTGCTTGCTGTATATGTTCGACTCAGATAACTAGTGGTTAAACTTTTAAAGTGCCCAACGAATCAGGTAGGCAAGCAACAATACAGTTCCGACTCCTGCGAGCCAAAGCCCGACAAACCATAGTATTCGCCATGCAGTCGCGCTGAGCACTTAGTGATAACCTTCAGCCGGATTAACCTTGCCGCGGAACACCCAGTAAGCATACGCGGTATAGATCAAGATAATAGGCACAAGCACGACAGTGCCCACGAG
>ENA-ORXR01000522-ORXR01000522.1-marine-metagenome-genome-assembly--contig:-NODE-522-length-51404-cov-4.018976_pt1 | contig 51404 bp, 35 predicted proteins | sample MGYA00237866_ERZ511479 | MGnify/ENA metagenome assembly ERZ511479
AATTGCGCTGTTGCCATCGAGCAATGAATCGTTTTGCATTTTTTCGAATAGACTTTGCTGTGTAGTCGCCATGTTTATGATGATGCTTTTTAATGTGATCTTTTAGACTCAGCCCAGAGTTACCAAGGCACCATCGAAGTTTACCTTCGAATTCATGAGTCCCCCTTGTAGCGTACTCTTACCTCTCGTGGCATGAAGCAGTGCCTGTCCGCGCTACTTTTGTACCTATTAAGCGGTATTTTGCACGAGATAATACCACTTTCAGCAGGATTAAACACCGTCTTAACCGTTGTTACTAACGCTTCAACTCAAGGCTTCAACCTAGCAAGCTATTCCTTCGATTCCTGCTGACATTAACAGCGTTTCATTGCCTGCTGAGCCACCAAATGATTATTATTCCAGCACGGCACAGCAATTTTCAGGGCTCTATATTCCCTAAAAAAGTACGGGCAATCTGTTTATTAAACATCACTATAAATATTCTTAAAGCGTATTTCCTGCGCATAAGGAAAAACATCGGCATATTTACCTTGCCTGATTCTTTCCTGAGTTGTTTTCCAATACTCGACACTTAATAGATCACCATGATGTTCTTCAAATAAAGCGCGCCGGTCGGGGCGTGAGGAGACAAAAGTTAAAAATTCCTCCGGAAATACATCTTTCTCATCAATCGAGTACCAGGGTTCTGATGCCATAATTTGCTGCATATTTTGCGGTTTTGGAATATTGCGGAAGTTACAGTCTTCCATCAATTCAATCTCATCATAGTCATAAAAGATCACTCGACAATGATTAGTCACGCCAAAGTTCTTTAATAACAAATCGCCAGGGAAAATATTAGCGACAGCCAATTCTTTGACTGCATTGCCATATTCAATAATGGCATCTTCTAATTCATCTTCATTGGCATCATCAACATACAAGTTTAGCGGCTCTAAACGTCGCTCTATATATAAATGCCGTATGATCAGACTCTCACCCTCGATTTTAATACTGGAGGGAATCCGCTCTTTGATATTGGCCAGTAGTTCCTCAGAAAAACGCTCTAGTGGCAATGCCACATGAGAGAACTCTAGCGTATCGGCCAGTCGTCCCACCCGGTCATGCATCTTTACCAGCTGATATTTCTCTTTAACAATACGGTGAGTAACCGTTTTTGGGGGCGCAAATTTGTCATTAATTACCTTAAATACAAAGGGGTAGGACGGCAGTGTGAATACCGTCATGACCATCCCCAATGTGCCTCGAGTGACAATCAGTTGATCAGTTGAGTGCTTCAGATGATCCAGGAAGTCCCGATAAAACTCTGTTTTTCCCTGCTTGCCTAGACCGATAGAGGTATATAGGTCAGCGGCTGTTTTATTTGGCATCATTTGTAATAGGAAGTTCACCACAGCCGATGGTGTATCCGTGTCCACCATGAAATAAGCTCGGGCGAAACTAAACAGATTGGTGATGTCCCGGTCTTGTGTCAGCAAAGCATCGGCGTAAATCCCACCTTCCTCATCATGTAATACCGGAATTGCAAAGGGGTGATAATTGGTACCGTTAAGTGCCCGACCTACTATATAAGCTGCTTTGTTTCGGTACAGCAGTGGTGTCAGTACCTGCACCTGATATGCGCCGGAGTATTCACGCGTCGTTTTGAGGATATATTGCAACTGATCCGCTAAGCATTTTGCATCGCGCGCTTGATTAACAAACGGCAAACCGATATCAAAGCTCTCTATGATCTCATTGACCATGCTGCCTAGCGATTCTTTAGTCGGGTAATAGCTCTTGTAGACAGGATAATCCCCGGTAAGGTATTTGGTAGACAGTGCCGGGCGTACAAAAATATTATCATTGTTGTAGTAGCGCCGCGTGAATGACCAGGTAAACACGGAGTTATAAAATGTCTCGGCTAATTCTGGCTGCCTATGCTCATAAAGCATGTTGACGTAGGCAAGTTTGACATCTTTCCACACCGATTTATCAATTGCTTCCAGATTAAATGATTTCTTTAGTTCACGAACAGCTTCATCAACCCGCATCGAGTACAGATGAATCCGCTCGCTTGATGCTTCTCGATCGGCCTGCCAATCGCGACGGATAAATCGCTCACGTGCGGCCTGAGTGATACCTAAGAAAATACGATAATGCTTATTAAAAGACTCGAGAATAGTGCTGGCAATGGCTTTGATATCGGATTGTTGATTGTTTTCTTGTTGTTCTGACTTCACAGAAACCTCACTCTACGTGCTTGTTTAGACTATTTAGAACGACTTAAAATTGTGATCCGCCATTACTCAAAACTATCACAAAGTAGGTAGCTGTGATAATCTTTGGCGGCTTTCAAATTCACTTTTAAATTAGAATTTAATTTAGCGATAATACGACGCTAACTATAACCATAAATGCGCTTGATACACACTATTGGTTATCGGTGTGGGTGAGTTTGTAATCGAAGCGTATAATTTGCCACCTCTATTCGACAGGATGGCATTTTGGATCCTTTATATATTGACATCCACCTTCACATTAGGAGCAATACCTGTAATGAGTGTTGAGATCAAAACGCCACAGTTACCGGAATCAGTCGCAGACGCACTGGTCGTTAAATGGTTTAAAAAAGCGGGAGATCCGGTTCAACAAGATGAGCCGATAATCGAAATAGAAACCGATAAAGTTGTGCTGGAAGTTCCGGCACCTGTCAGCGGAGTAATAGAGTCAATTGTAGAAGCTGAGGACTCAACCGTCGTCAGTGAGCAGTTACTCGGTACCATTACAGAAGGTGCTGTCGCCGCTGCGCCAGTTGCAGACGCTGCCCCTACTGAAGCGGCTCCTGCTGGAGCTAGCCAGGCATCTCCCGCTGCACAGGCTGGCGGACAAACAAGCCCGGCAGTGCGTAAAGCATTAGATGAAAAAGGCTTAGCGGCTGGTGATGTCACTGGCAGCGGTAAAAACGGACGCATCTTAAAAGAAGATGTTGCCTCAGCAGGCAGCGCTACAACAGCGGCCGCAGATGCTAGTCCTGCACCTGTCGGAGAGCGCATTGAAGAACGCGTGCCAATGACGCGTTTACGCAAGCGCATCGCTGAGCGACTTCACGAAGCCACTCAAACCACCGCCATGTTAACCACTTTTAATGAAGTGAACATGCAACCGTTGATGGAAATGCGTAGTCAATATAAAGAGCAGTTTGAAAAAACCCACAATGCTCGCCTCGGCTTTATGTCACTATTTGTTAAAGCCTCAAGCATCGCGCTACAACGCTTCCCGGAAGTGAATGCTTCAATTGATGGTGATGACATTGTTTATCACAGCTATTGTGATATCGGCATTGCCGTTTCTGCGCCACGCGGCCTGGTTGTTCCAGTGCTACGCAATACTGAAAAGATGTCGATGGCCGGTGTTGAGTCGACCATTGCTGACTATGCAGCCAAAGCAAAAGACAATAAGTTAGAGATGGATGATCTAACCGGTGGAACATTCACCATCACCAATGGTGGTGTGTTTGGTTCATTGCTGTCCACCCCTATCCTTAATCCTCCGCAAAGCGCGATTTTGGGTATGCACAATATCGTTAAGCGGGTTGTGGTAGAAAATGATGAAATGGTGATTCGTCCGATGATGTATCTGGCTCTATCCTATGACCATCGTATTATTGATGGTAAAGGTGCCGTACTGTTTCTGAGAACCATTAAAGAATTGGTTGAAGATCCTCACCGCATTCTTCTGGAGGTTTAGAGTCGATATGTCAGATAATTATGATGTGATCGTTATTGGCGGTGGTCCGGGCGGCTACGTAGCCGCGATCCGCGCAGCCCAACTTGGCTTGAAAACAGCATGTGTTGAGAAGTGGATTAACAAGCAAGGTAAGCCTGCGCTTGGTGGCACTTGCTTAAACGTAGGTTGTATCCCATCCAAGGCTCTGCTGGAAAGTTCTGAGAAATACGAAGAGGCAAGTCACCATTTAGATGGTCACGGTATTAGTACCGGTGAAGTGACGATGGATGTCGCTAAAATGATTGCCCGCAAAGACAAAATCGTTAGTGAGTTAACTGGCGGTATTGCTCAGCTGTTTCAAGCCAATAAAATTGACTGGCTGCAAGGCCACGGGAAACTACTGGCAGATAAGCAAGTATCCGTTCATGAAGCCGAAGGAAAAGAGACAGTTTACACGGCAAAAAATGTCATTATTGCCACTGGCTCAAACCCTATCAATATTCCCTCTGCGCCGCTGTTAAGCAGTTTAATCGTCGACAATGTCGGTGCTTTAGATTGGGAAACAGTCCCTAAGCGCCTAGGCGTGATTGGTGCGGGCGTTATTGGGTTGGAGATGGGCAGTGTATGGCGTCGACTTGGCGCTGAAGTGGTCATACTCGAAGCCATGGACACTTTCTTAGGTGGTGTTGACCAACAAATTGCCAAACACTCACTGAAAGAGTTCAAAAAACAAGGTCTCGATATCAAAATGGGCGCTCGGTTGACCAATACGGTCATCGGTGATGATGAGCTCACCTTGGAATACACCGATAAGGATGGCGAGCAAAGTCTAACGGTTGATCGCTTAATCGTTTCAGTTGGAAGACGCCCTAATACTGAGAACATTGTTGATGAAGCGGTTGGTTTGAAACTAGATGATCGTGGACGTGTAGACGTTAATGATTATCTGGAAACCAATATCCCAGGCGTTTATGCCATCGGTGACGTGGTTCGTGGCCCAATGCTTGCGCACAAGGCGGAAGATGAAGGCATTATCACGGCTGAGCGTATTGCTGGTCAAAATAGCAAAATGCACTACGACGCGATCCCTTGGGTTATTTATACGAGCCCTGAAATTGCTTGGTCAGGACAAACCGAAGAGCAGCTTAAAGAAGCAGGCGTTGCTTACAAATCAGGTGTGTTCTCATTCGCAGCGAATGGCCGCGCCAAAGCCATGCAGCAAGCTAACGGCATGGTGAAGATTCTTGCCGATGAAACAACTGACCGTATTTTAGGTATGCACTTTGTTGGCCCGTTTGCCTCTGAGCTAGTTGGCCAAGGGGTGATTGCTATCGAAAGTCAAAATACTGCTGAAGATCTGGCACGCACCGTCTTTGCTCACCCATCACTTTCTGAATGTGTTCATGAAGCAGCCTTTGCTGTTGATGGGCGCGCTATCCACGGCGTCAATCGTCGTCGGAAATAAGATTCTCCAAAAAGGAAAACCGAATGAATTTACATGAGTACCAATCGAAAGCACTTTTTCGCGACTATGGCATTCCTACGCCCGTTGGGAAAATCGCTAAGACGGCAGAAGAGGCAAAAGCTGCTGCCGAGTCACTCAGTACGTCTACTGTTGTGGTTAAAGCGCAGGTTCATGCCGGTGGCCGCGGTAAAGCGGGCGGCGTGAAACTGGTTAAGTCATCGGATGAAGCAGCGACATTTGCAGCCAGCCTATTGGGTACTAACCTCGTCACCATTCAGACCGATGCGAAAGGTCAGCCGATCAATACGATTTTCGTTGAAGAAACTTGCAATATCGACCGTGAGCTTTATTTAAGTGCGGTTTTAGACCGTGCTTCACAACGCATCACGATTATGGCGTCTACTGAAGGCGGCATGGATATCGAGGAAGTGGCTCACAACACACCTGAAAAAATCCTTAAAGCGCATATTGATCCAATTGCAGGCGTTATGCCTTACCAGTGCCGTGATATGGCATTTGCCATGGGTCTTGAAGGCAAGCAAATTAAGCAATTCTCTAAGATCGTAACGGGCTTAGGCAAATTGTTTAAAGAGAAAGATCTGGCATTGGTTGAAGTTAACCCGCTAGTTGTGACGAAAGAAGGTGATTTACTTTGTCTTGATGGCAAGATCAATGTCGATAGCAGTGCGCTATACCGTCATCCTGATCTGGTTGAAATGCGTGATGATTCTCAGGAAGATGCCCGTGAAAACCGTGCTGAAGAATGGGAACTTAACTATGTGGCACTAGATGGCAATATCGGCTGTATGGTTAACGGTGCAGGTTTAGCAATGGCGACCATGGACATCATTAGTGTTCACGGCGGTGATCCTGCTAACTTCTTGGATGTGGGTGGCACAGCCACTGCTGAGCGCGTTGCAGAAGCACTAAAAATCATTCTTTCTGATGATAAAGTTGAAGGTATTTTGGTTAATATTTTTGGTGGAATCGTACGCTGTGATTTGATTGCTGAAGGTATTATCTCAGCGGTTAAAGAAGTGAATATCAAAGTCCCACTAGTGGTTCGCCTTCAGGGTAATCGCGCGGATAAGGGATTGAAATTATTAAATGAAAGTGGTCTTGATTTGATTAGTGCAAATGACTTAACGGAAGCGGCTAAAGCGATTGTTGCCGCAGTAGGAGAAAAATCATGAGTGTATTAGTCAATAAAGATACTAAAGTTATTTGTCAGGGTTTTACCGGTACTCAAGGTACTTTTCACTCTCAGCAAGCCATTGAATACGGTACTAAAATGGTCGGTGGCGTAACACCGGGCAAAGGTGGTTCCACTCATCTTGACCTGCCTGTATTTAACACGGTTAGAGAAGCGGTTGAGCAAACAGGCGCAGACGCCAGCGTTATCTACGTGCCTGCACCGTTTTGTAAAGATTCAATCATCGAAGCCGCCGAGTCTGGTGTTAAGTTGATCGTTTGTATTACAGAAGGCATCCCTGCTCTAGACATGTTAGATGCCAAAGCCATTGTAGATAGTTATGGGGTGCGTTTAATCGGCCCTAACTGCCCAGGCATCATTACTCCCGATGAGTGCAAGATCGGCATCATGCCGGGCGCCATGCACAACCCTGGACGTGTAGGTGTGGTATCTCGTTCTGGAACATTGACTTACGAATGTGTTCATCAGACTTCAGAGCTTGGCTTTGGTCAAAGCACCTGTATCGGCATTGGTGGTGACCCTATTCCGGGTACCAACTTTATTGATGCACTCACTTTATTCCAAGAAGATCCTGCCACTGAAGCTATTCTTATGGTGGGTGAAATCGGCGGAAGTGCCGAAGAAGAAGCTGCTGAATTCATTAAGAGCAATGTGACTAAGCCTGTTATTGCTTATATTGCGGGTGTTACTGCACCTGCTGGTAAGCGTATGGGTCATGCTGGTGCGATTATCGCGGGTGGTAAAGGTACTGCTAACGAGAAGTTTGCAGCGCTTGAAGCAGCGGGTGTACATACCGTTCGCTCACCTGCGGAGCTTGGCAAAGGCGTTGCAGACGCTACAGGCTGGTAAAAACGTATTAAACTGCTAAAAGAGGGAGCGCTATGACAACGAAGACAATGACGTTAATCAACGATGAGACTGGGAAGCAAATCAAGCTGGATGTGCTTCAGCCGACTATGGGTCCGCCTACCGTTGATGTACGCCCCCTTTATAAAGAAATGGGTTACTTCACTTTTGATCCTGGCTATATGTCTACGGCTAGCTGCAAAAGTGAGATTACCTATATGGATGGTGAAACCGGTATTCTAGAATACCGTGGTTACCCTATCGAAGAGCTAGCCGAGCACAGCAGCTACCTTGAAACCTGTTACCTATTGTTTCATGGTGAACTACCCACTGCAGAGCAACTCAAAGGTCTTGAAGACTGTGTAAAGCAGCGTAGCATGGTACACGAGGCGTTAAAGCACTTTTACAACGGCTTTCGCCGTGACGCTCACCCGATGGCTATTATGATGGGGGTGTCAGGTGCCTTGTCTGCTTTTTATCATCACCACATGAATATTCATGACGCGGGAGACCGTGAAATGGCCATGCTGCGCCTGACCGCTAAAATGCCAACGATTGCGGCATGGTGTTACCGTCACGCTAAAGGCCTACCATTTCTCTACCCTGACGCCTCGCTGAGTTACAGTGAAAACTTCTTGTATATGATGTTTGGTGTACCTACAACGCCATATGTCGCCAACCCTAAGCATGTTAAAGCACTTGATGTCATCATGATTCTTCATGCTGATCACGAACAAAACGCCTCTACCTCAACTGTGCGGTTATCAGGTAGCTCGGAAGCTAATCCTTTTGCGGCGGTTTCTGCAGGTGTTGCGACGCTTTGGGGGCCAGCACATGGTGGCGCAAACGAAGCGGTTATTCGCATGCTTCAGGATATTATTGACTCTGGCGAACCATTACAACGTTTTATAGATCGCGCAAAAGATCCTGAAGATCGCTTCCGCTTGATGGGCTTTGGTCACCGGGTGTATAAAGCCTACGACCCACGTGCGCGAATTATCCGCGAAATCTGCCACGAAATATTAGCTGAGCTTCCTGAAAACTCGCCACATAAAGCGATGCTCGAAACAGCGATGCAGCTTGAAGAAGTCGCACTTAGTGACGACTACTTTAAATCACGCAACCTGTACCCAAATGTCGACTTCTACTCCGGCGTTATTTTCTTAGCAATGGATATTCCCCTAAACATGTTCACAGTAATGTTTGCCATGGCTAGAACCATTGGATGGATTTCACAGTGGAATGAAATGATTAGTGATGAAGCGTCTCGAATTGGCCGTCCACGCCAGCTTTACACGGGTGAAGCTACCCGTAAATACGTTGCAATGGATGCGCGTTAAACCGAATTTGATAGGAGAATTTTATGTTAGAAAATTACAGAAAACATGTCGCTGAACGTGCTGAAATGGGCATCGTCCCAAAACCACTAGATCCAACTCAAACCGCTGAGCTGGTTGAGTTAATGAAAAACCCACCGGCGGGTGAAGAAGAAACAATACTTGAGCTATTAAGCAATCGGGTACCAGCAGGTGTCGATGAAGCCGCTTATGTTAAAGCGGGTTTCTTAGCTGCAATAACTAAGGGTGAAGCAAGCTCCCCACTTATTGACAAAAAGCACGCTGTAAAATTACTCGGCACGATGCTAGGTGGCTACAATGTTCAACCTTTAGTCGACTGCCTGGATGATGACGAACTATCTGCTGGCGCAGCAACGGCTTTGTCACACACATTGTTAGTATTTGATGCCTTTCACGACGTCAAAGAAAAAGCTGATGCGGGCAATGCAGCCGCTAAGCAAGTCATCCAGTCGTGGGCTGATGCTGAGTGGTTTACTTCAAAGCCAAAATTAGCAGAAAAAATCACGCTAAAAGTGTTCATGGTCCCTGGCGAAACGAATACGGATGACCTTTCTCCGGCACCTGACGCTTGGTCTCGCCCTGACATCCCACTACATGCTCGCGCGATGTTAAAGATGGCTCGTGAAGGCATCGTACCCGATGAGCCTGGAAAAGTTGGCCCAATCAAGTTAATTGATGAGATGGAAGCCGATGGCACTCCGCTAGTTTATGTCGGTGATGTGGTAGGTACCGGTTCTTCACGTAAGTCCGCTGCCAACTCGGTGATGTGGTACATCGGAGACGATATTCCTCACATTCCGAATAAGCGCGACGGTGGATTCTGCTTTGGTGGCAAAATCGCGCCAATTTTCTTCAATACGATGGAAGATGGTGGCGCACTGCCGCTGGAGATGGATGTCTCTAAAATGGAAATGGGCGATGTGATCGACCTGTTCCCTTATGAGGGCGTAGTTAAGAAGAGCGGTACTGATGAAGTGTTATCTTCTTTCGAGCTAAAGACACCGGTGTTAATGGATGAAGCCCAAGCGGGTGGTCGTATCCCGCTAATCATCGGCCGTGGCTTGACAGCGCGCGCTAGAGAGGCTTTAGGCCTACCGCCTTCAGATTTATTCCTTAAGCCGATTGACCCTGCCGATACTGGTAAAGGCTATACGCTTGCACAAAAAATGGTGGGTAAAGCCTGTGGTGTAACTGGGGTTCGTCCGGGCATGTATTGTGAGCCTAAGATGACCACGGTTGGTTCGCAAGATACCACAGGGCCAATGACACGCGATGAGCTGAAAGACCTGGCCTGCCTCGGCTTCTCGGCAGACCTAACCATGCAGTCATTCTGCCACACAGCAGCCTACCCTAAGCCTGTTGATGTAACTACCCATCACAACCTCCCAGATTTCATGATGAATCGTGGTGGTGTCTCATTGCGCCCGGGTGATGGAATCATTCACTCCTGGTTAAACCGCATGCTGCTGCCAGACACAGTGGGTACGGGTGGTGACTCTCATACGCGTTTCCCGATAGGAATTTCATTTCCAGCAGGTTCTGGCCTAGTGGCGTTTGCCGCAGCGACAGGCGTTATGCCAATTGATATGCCTGAGTCTGTTTTGGTTCGCTTTAGTGGTGAGATGCAGCCTGGCGTTACACTACGTGACCTAGTCAATGCGATTCCTTATGCTGCCATTCAAAGTGGCTTGTTAACCGTGGCTAAAGAAGGCAAGAAAAATATCTTCTCAGGACGCGTTCTTGAAATCGAAGGCCTGCCTGAGCTTAAGGTTGAGCAGGCGTTTGAATTATCAGATGCATCGGCAGAACGCTCTTCTTCGGGCTGTAGTATTCAGCTTGGCGAAGCGCCTATCATTGAATACCTACAGTCCAACATCGTTATGTTGAGATGGATGATCGCTTCAGGATATGGTGATGTTCGTACCATTGAGCGCCGCATCGCTGCGATGGAGGAATGGATTGCTAATCCTGTGCTGCTTAAAGCGGATAAAGATGCCGAGTACGCTGAGATTATCGAGATTAATCTAAACGAAATTACCGAGCCGCTGCTAGCTTGCCCGAATGACCCGGATGACGTTAAGAAACTATCTGATGTTGCCGGAACGCACATTGATGAGGTATTCCTTGGTTCTTGTATGACTAATATCGGTCATTTCCGTGCCGCAGGTAAGCTTCTGGACAAGCTCACGACACCTGTCCCTACACGTTTATGGGTGGTTCCTCCGACTAAAATGGATGAAGCCAAACTGATTGAGGAAGGTTACTACAGTATCTTCGGTCGCGTAGGGGCTAGAACAGAAATGCCGGGCTGCTCACTATGTATGGGTAACCAAGCACGCGTTGCTGCAAAAAGTACGGTTGTTTCAACGTCTACCCGAAACTTCCCGAATCGATTGGGTGATGGCGCGTTTGTTTACCTCTCCTCTGCGGAGTTAGCCTCGGTTGCAGCAATTCTTGGCCGCATTCCAACCGTTGAAGAGTACATGGAGTATGCCGCTGATTTGGAAACCATGGCCGATGATGTTTATCGTTACCTGAATTTCAATGAGATCGAAAGCTATACCAAAGCCGCCCAGACGGTCATACCAATCGTTGCTGCTTAAGCTTCAAAAGTTTTAACGTTTTTCGTGCGCCCTGCCCAGCCAAGCAGGGCGTTTTTGTTTAACCCAGAGCCATTCCCTTCGGGAACTGGAGGATATAGAGCTCTTGAGGACTATAGAAAACGATGACTATAATTAACGTTTCTAAGTACGGAATTGAGAATGTAGGAGAAATACTCTACAACCCAAGTTATGAAATATTGTTTGCTGAAGAAACTCGTGATGACCTGGAAGGTTATGAACGTGGCATTCAGACTGATACTGGCGCAATAAACGTAAATACCGGAATATTTACGGGGCGTTCGCCCAAAGATAAATACATCGTTCGTGATGACATGACGCGCGATACTATCTGGTGGTCAGATCAGGGAAAGAACGACAATAAAGCAATGACGCCAGAAGTGTTTGCTGAATTGAAGGGTTTAGTGAGTCAGCAATTATCAGGTAAGCGCTTGTTTATTATTGATGCCTTTTGTGGTGCTAATGAGAACTCACGCCTGAAAGTGCGCTTTATTACTGAAGTCGCTTGGCAAGCGCATTTTGTTAAGAATATGTTTATTCGCCCTTCAGAAGCAGAACTAGCAGACTTCGAACCAGACTTTGTTGTGATGAACGGTGCGAAAGCTGCCAACCCCAATTGGGAAAAGCAAGGACTTAACTCTGAGAATTTTGTAGCCTTTGACCTTAGTCAAGGCATTCAGCTAATTGGTGGTACCTGGTACGGCGGTGAGATGAAAAAAGGTTTGTTCTCAATGATGAACTACTTTTTACCGCTCAAAGGCATTGCTTCAATGCACTGCTCAGCTAATATCGGTAAAGCGGGTGATACTGCCATTTTCTTTGGTTTATCCGGCACCGGCAAAACCACCCTATCCACTGATTCAGAACGCGCCTTAATTGGTGACGATGAGCACGGCTGGGATGATGAAGGCGTGTTTAATTTTGAAGGCGGCTGTTATGCCAAAACCATTAACTTAAACCCTGAGGCTGAGCCTGAAATCTATGCGGCTATTCGCCGTGATGCCTTATTGGAGAATGTCACGGTACTTGATGACTCAAGCATTGATTTTAATGATGGTTCACGAACAGAAAACACGCGTGTCTCCTACCCCATCGAGCACATCGAAAATATTGTCAAACCTCACTCACGCGGTGGCCCGGCAAAGAAGGTCATCTTTCTATCTGCTGATGCCTTCGGTGTATTGCCTCCAGTGTCCAAATTAACGCCTGAGCAAACTCAGTATCACTTCTTATCCGGCTTTACCGCAAAGCTTGCTGGGACAGAACGAGGTATCACAGAACCTACCCCTACCTTCTCTGCTTGCTTTGGTGCGGCATTCTTAAGTCTTCACCCAACAAAGTATGCAGAAACGTTAGTGAAGCGTATGAAGGACTCTGGCGCGACAGCTTATCTGGTCAATACCGGTTGGAATGGCACAGGAAAGCGAATTTCAATCAAAGATACTCGCGGTATTATCAACGCAATTCTGGATGGCAGTATAGAAACAGCTGAAACTGAGTCTATTCCCTATTTCAACCTGACCGTGCCTAAAGCATTGCCCAATGTTGATTCGCAAATTCTTGATCCGCGTGATACTTACCGTGAGAAGGATGAATGGGACTCAAAAGCGACTAATCTTGCGAACTTGTTTATCGACAATTTTGTTAAATATACTGATACCCCTGCCGGAGCATCGTTGCTTAAAGCGGGACCTCAATTGTAGCTAGTCTGGGAATAATCCAAAAAAACCCCGCAACCTGATTGCGGGGATTTCTTCGTTTCTACAGACACGACTGCTTATTTATCGCGTAACTCACGGCGAAGAATCTTACCAACGTTGCTCTTCGGCAGCTCATCAACAAAGGAAATGTGCTTAGGGCGCTTATAGCCCGTCAACTCATTTTTGCAATGTAACATCAGCTCTTCTTCAGTTAGTGACTCATCAGTTCGCACAACAAACAGTTTCACGGCCTCACCCGATTTATCATCCGCCACGCCAATAGCACCAGCTTCTAGAACCTTGGCATGGCTTGCCGCTACATCTTCGATCTCATTGGGGTAAACATTAAAGCCAGAAACAATGATCATGTCTTTCAGTCGGTCAACAATTTTGACAAAACCCTGCTCATCAATCGTTGCAACATCACCGGTCTTCAACCAACCCTCGGCGTCTAATACCTTGGCCGTTTCACCCGGACGATTCCAATATCCCTTCATCACCTGCGGGCCCTTAACGCACAATTCACCCGGTTCATTGAGGCCTAGTTCGACACCATTCTCATCGCGAATGCAGACTTCAGTTGAAGGCAGTGGGAGACCGATTGAGGCATTGAACTCTTTTAGGGTCACTGGATTAATACAAACCGCTGGGGAACTCTCAGTCAAACCATAAGCTTCAACCAGAGTACAACCGGTAATTCGCTTCCACTCATCCGCCACATAACGCTGTACCGCCATTCCACCGCCCAGAGATAGCTTTAGACCGGAGAAGTCGAGCGCGTCAAAACCGGGGGTATGAATTAATCCATTAAATAAAGTGTTAACACCCGTTATATAAGAAAACTTACGTCCCTTCAGTAGTTTAACAAAACCCGGCATGTCGCGTGGGTTAGTAATTAGTAGACTGTTAGCACCAATTTTCATACTAAACAGTGCATTCGCCGTTAATGCAAAGATATGATAAAGCGGCAGTGCGGTGACGACCAGTTCTTCACCATCGTTTAGATCGGCACCAGCCCATACGTGAGCCTGTAACAAATTGGCAATCATATTTCGATGAGTCAGTGCAGCGCCTTTAGATAGGCCGGTAGTGCCGCCGGTATACTGCAAAAATGCCACATCTTCATGTTCAGGAGAGGCTTCCTTGAAGGGAAACTTAGCACCTTCGGTTAGCGTCTGATTAAATTTAATCGCTCCAGGCAAACTAAACGGTGGTACCATTTTTTTGACGTATTTTACGATGCTATTGATCAAAAACGCCTTCGGCCCCCCAACCACATCAGCTACCTGAGTGGTAATGACCGTCTTGACCTGTGTTTTATCAATGACATCCGCTAGCGTATGTGCGAAGTTCTCAAGAATAACGATGGCTTTAGCACCAGAGTCTTTCAGTTGGTGCTCAAGCTCACGATCGGTATACAAAGGATTGGTATTGACGACCGTCAGGCCCGCTCGAAGTGCACCAAATAAGGCAATAGGGTATTGCAGCAGATTTGGTAGCATAATGGCAATATGATCGCCTTTCTTCAGCCCGGCAACATTCGTTAAATAGCTCGCGAACTGCGTCGTCAGTTGGTCGACGTCATTAAAAGACAGCACTTTGCCAAGGTTTTCGTAGGCAGGTTTGTCACCAAAACGAGACACGCTGATATTCAAAACATCATTCAACGAGGTATATTCATTGGTGTCTATTTCAGGCCCAACCCCATTGGGATAGCTCTCTAGCCAGATTTTTTCCATTTTCACTCCTCAGTGCCGCATTCACGCCCCTGTGAACAGGCTTATTATTGTCTGTTTATGTAGTCAGACCAGTCCTTGGTCATCAGTTAGTGAAATCAGCGTAATTGACTTGTTATAGTGCGTCAATGTCAAATGATCGCTTAATAGCTTACTTTTTAGTTCAACTCTTTGCTATTGTTACGTGATGGTAATTATCTGCGCTTGAATAAAAACAAAATGAGATTACATTATACCCATGGATCTGTTGCGACGTATTTTACTAACGAGCCTTGCTTTGAGCCTGGTTTTACTCCTATCTGCCTGCGAGCCTAAATCGCAGCAGGCTAAGGTTGAGATTCGTGAATTAAAAATCCCACCCATGGTATTGAACTATAGTGAATTGCCTGATTTATCATCATTAGAACAAGGGTGGTACTACGCCCCTAATGAAACTGAAGACCCCTACCAGCCTGATGAACCTCCACCGCTACCGACTCAACCAGAAGTCGAGCTAACGTTTGCAGAAGAATTGGCTCAGGCGGCTCTGGCGCGTACCATGCACAGAGTGCGTTACGATGGCAGCTACCTCAAAATTGCTTATCCAATGGGTGATGTTCCTGAGGACATTGGTGTTTGTACTGATGTCGTGATTCGTTCCTATCGTGAGCTGGGCATTGATTTGCAAAAAGATGTGCATGAAGATATTCGCCGCAACTTTAGCAAATACCCAAGTAAAAAACGCTGGGGTCTGCGCCGCCCAGACACCAATATTGATCACCGTAGAGTTTATAACTTACAGGCATTTTTTGAACGCAAGGGCGAGTCAATCCCGATTACGCACGACCCCAGAAATTATAAACCCGGCGATCTTGTGACGTGGCAAATTAATCCCAAGATGCCACATATCGGTGTTGTCATAGATATGGTGAGTGATGATGATTCATTTCGTCACATGATCTCCCACAACATTGGCAATGGTCCCGTGATAGAAGATATATTATTCAGGTTTAGAATTACCGGCCATTATCGTTATCAACCCAAGCAAAAGAGCAAGAAAACAAAGAGCAAACTTAGCCTAGTCAAAGGTTAAGCAACACCGCCACTGATCATGGTTTTTTTACCAGCTATCTATTTATTAGATCTCGTGATAAGTGGTTGTAATATTTTAGCTTCACAAACCCAATTTAATCGCTGCCCAGAATAAAAGGATTTTTCATGTCAGCTTATGACCGTCAGTTCCAAGGCCGGATGCCACATTCCATATGGGTTGCCATTTTTTTGTTTGTTGCACTTTCAGTTTTCTCACCCGCACATTCTTCTCTAAGTGACATTCATGATAAGTCTGAGAATGATGCTACCCCTGTCACGACTCAACTCATTAAGCTCAGTTCTTTGGGGGAGCCCGTCGAAGGCGACGCCCAACAATGGTCATGCGTAATGGATCTAACCTCAGGCCTTACCTGGGAGAAGCGTGACCCCACAACAGCTCTACATGGACATGACACCTATAGCTGGTATCAACCTGAGCACAACAACCCCGGAAGCCCACGATCACATCCGGATTTTGTTTTGGGAGACAGTACATGCTATGGCTTCAATCCCAACGACCCTGCTAGCTTTTGTAATACTAATGCCTTTATAGACCGGGTAAATCAAAGTAACTACTGCGGTTACAGTGATTGGCGACTGCCAACAGCCAATGAACTTCTCACACTCGTAGATGCAGAGCGCAAAAAAAACAAAATTGCGCCGCTGCTTGATACTCGCTTCTTCCCGTTTCACGACCCTTTTCTTTATTGGACGAATACAGTAAATGAAGAAGATGTTGTGGTGACGATATTTGCTGATGATAGAGTGATGGAAAATTCTGAGCGTACAGACTCAATCTCAATCAGATTGGTGCGAGGTAATTGAGTCGTCCGCACGAACACCTAAAACTTAAAAACAACCTGCAAAGAGAACTCGCTAAAGTCACTGTCTGGTGAGAAAATCACAGCTTCCATAATTAATCGAAGCTTCTTCATGAGACCTACAGACTCTGGTTCAACTCCTCACATTTCCCCGACATGGCAACTATTTAAAGATGCCGATCTACTGGCTGAACAAGCGACACAGGATATTCTTAGCGCAGCAGCGCTAGCTATTAAAAACAAGGGTGAATTCCATATTGTATTAGCCGGTGGCACCACTCCGAAACAAGTGTACAAACTTCTCTCTCAAGCGCAGAGTGACTGGCAACATTGGCACATCTATCTGGGCGATGAACGCTGCTTAGCAATTGACGACGCTGAACGAAACAGCGTAATGGCTGATCAGTGTTTATTGCAAGATGTATCCATTCCTCAGCAACAGACTCACTTCATGCCTTCAGAGCTTGGGCCCGAGAAGGCAGCAGCGGCTTATCAAGAAATTGTTAGTGGTGTTGAATTTGATATGGTGCTGTTGGGCATCGGGGAAGATGGACATACTGCTAGCTTATTTCCAGGTCATATTCATGATCAGGAGCAACTGGTTCATCCTGTTTTCAACGCTCCCAAACCGCCCCCTGAACGAGTCAGCCTAAGTTCAGCGTGTCTGAGCAACAATGCGAACTTATTGATTTTCATTACCGGACACTCGAAGCACGACCGTGTTTTAGACTGGATAAGTGGAGTTTCAATGCCCGTAACGACCATAAAATCAAAAAACAAAGCGGCGGTGTATTGTGATTATGCGGCCTGGCTCGGGGAAACATGACCAAACAAAGCAATCTCCAATGCTTTACCGACCTTAATAGCTATGCAGCGCTGAAACAACATTTTCAGCGCTGTAAAAAGCTGCACATGCGTCGTCTATTCAGTGTCGATCCGAATCGGCACAGAAAGATGTCATTAGAATTCGATTGGTTATTACTAGATTATTCAAAGAATCGAATGACCGACGAAACGCTTAGCTTATTATTTGAGCTTGCGCGAGAAGCCAAGCTCGAGCAGTCGATCAGCGACAGCAAACGTATCGTGACAGACCAACTGCTACAACGCATGTTTGCGTTAACGGATAAACTTCATTCAGGAAAATGCCTTGGATTCACCCTGAAGCCCATTACAGACGTTGTGAACATCGGCATTGCGAATACTGGTCTCGGTGCTCAGAGTGTCTGTCAGGCATTGCGCCCCTACCATCAACCTAAGAACGTTGAAACTCACTTTGTAGCGGATGTAGATGGATTTTATTTACAAGAAGTTCTCTCTTCACTAAACCCTGAAACGACTATAATCATCGTTTCAAGCCGGACGTTTAATCAAAGCAATCCTGAAGCAATCATCCATGCTGATACCGCTAAGCATTGGCTATTAGCAGCAGAACAACAGAAGTCACACACAACCCACCAGCTTTTAGCAGTCACAGACAATCAGCAAGCAGCCGTTAAATTTGGTATTCCTGAGGAAAACATATACCAATTGGATTCTGCCCTTGAGAGCCGCCATGCTTCATGGTTATTCATGGGCTTACCGATACTGCTATCAATTGGCAGCAGGCATTTTCTGGATTTTCTGGATGGTGTAACTGCAATGGACGAGCATTATCGAAGTCAGCCGCTTGAGCAAAATATGCCAGTCATCATGGCTTTGATTGGGATCTGGTACAACAACTTCTTTGGCACCGAGTCACATGCAATTTTGCCGTACGACCATAACCTAAAAGACCTGCCGCGTTATATCGAACAAATAGACATGCAAAGTAACGGTAAGTCTCTGGATCGTTTGGGGAATGTTGTCAACTACGCAACCGCGCCTATTATCTGGAGCGGCAGCGGTCTAAATACTCAACATGCGTTTTACCAGATGTTACATCGCGGTCAAAAAATGGTGCCTGCTGATTTTATCGTATCGATGCGTACGCATAGTATTTATCAAAAGCAGCATAATCTGATGTTTGCCAACGCCATCGCTCAGACAGAAGCCTTAATGCGTGGTCGTACACTTAACGAAACACTGAATGACCTTGAGCGGCGTGGCGACAAATCAGCTGAGCAGGGTGAAGCTGCTATTTCCCACCGAATTTATGACGGTAATAACCCAAGTAATATGCTGTTAATGCAACGCCTGACCCCGAAGTCACTAGGGATTTTATTAACGCTGTACGAGTGTAAAACCTATACCCAAGGGGCTATTTGGAATCTGAGCTCACAGCGTGAAAGCAACATCGAACTAGGGAATACCTTAAGCAATAACATCTTGCGAGATATATTTATGCCAGCCAATACTCAGCGGCATGATGCTTCAACTAATGCATTAATTAATCTTTATCGGCACATGGTTTACCCAAGGAAGGAGAATAAAATACCAACACCATAATCTTGATAGATCAACATAAATAATAAAACTCTCAACAACAAAAAGAGCGAAGAGTAAAAGAATATGAAAATATTAGCGGCAGACATCAGTGCTGACCAGGCTGAGCTAACCTTACTGAAGATAGCGATCAATGGTGGTCGCCAAGAATTATTCAGCCATAAATACCAACCACGGAAGTTTACTCATCCCAGAAGGCTGATAGAGCAATTCCTGCATGATGCCGATGCCAAATCGACGCTTATTGAGCGATTTTGCTTATCCATCGCCGCGCCCGTTGAAAACAATCGCTCCACGCTTAGTCGTTTAAATTGGGAGTTTGACGCCAAACAATTGGGTGAGCAGTTCTACATAAATGATGTTTCATTGATTAGTGATTTTGATTCAGCTGCGAGAGGGATCGATGCAACTTCGACTGAGAAATTGCTTACGCTGAATGAAGGTTTATCTCATGAGCGTGGGATTCGGGTAGTAACGGGTGTTGGGCATGGTTTAGGTTTGGCATGGATGGATCATAGTCAGGATGCCTTCAACAAAAATGACACTGAAGGCGGCATGGTAAACTTTGCGCCCATTGATAAAGAGCAGATAGACTTGCTTGAATATTTAATGAAACGCTTTAATCATGTCTCTTATGAGCGTATTCTGTCTGACGAAGGTCTGTTAGAACTCTATCAATATTGCAGGCAAAAAAGTCAATCATCTAACTATGATCTGACTAAGCACAATCTCAGTGTGTCACAAATTATTGATGCAGCTGAGCGTGACCCCGCCGCAGAACAGGCCATTAAGCTGTTCGTTACCACTTACGGTGCTTACGTAGGGAATTTAGCATTATTATATCAACCGATGGGGGGAATCTACATAGGCGGCCAGGTCGCCACTGAATTACACTATTGGATGCAGTCAGAACATTTTCTAAATGCGTGCCTTAAGAAAGGACGTATGAGTAAATTAGTTCAACAAACCCCCATCTATTTGGTGACTGCCCCAGACATCAATCTTCAGGGAGCCATCGAAACAGCTACACACCATTACTAATTCATTTGAGGGAATGAGAGTTATGCCGCACAGCTTTAAGGATGATGAAGGCCTGCATAAGTACTATGTTGAGCCAAATATGATGACAGAGTTGACGCGTAACACACTCGTGTTAATTCTTGCTGGTGGAGAGGGCTCCCGACTCAAAGACTTAACTAAGTGGCGTGCTAAGCCTGCGGTACCCTTTGGTGGCAAATATCGAATTATTGATTTTGCACTATCTAACTGTGTTAACTCAGGTCTGCGTAAGATTGGCGTACTGACTCAATATAAATCACACTCCCTACTGCGCCACCTACAGCGAGGCTGGGGTTTTATGCGTGCCGAAATTGGCGAATTTGTAGAGCTATTACCCGCCCAGCAACGTACGAGTGAAAAAGCCTGGTACAAGGGTACTGCTGACGCCCTCTTCCAAAATATGGACATCATGCAACGCCATGACACAGAATATGTGATTGTTTTGGGTGGTGATCATATTTACACGATGGATTATGGTAAAATGCTGGTTCAGCATGTACAATCCGGCGCGGATTTCACTGTTGGAGCCATTGAAGTTCCGGTGGAAGAAGCCAAAGGTTTTGGCGTGCTTGCTGTCTCAGATGATATGCAGATTACCCGTTTTGATGAAAAACCTGATCATCCTGAAGAAATCCCCGGTAAATCGGGCGTTGCGTTAGCTTCAATGGGTATTTATGTATTCTCAACGCGTTTTTTATTTGAAACATTGAACGATGATGCCGCCAGAAGCGACTCCTCTCACGACTTTGGCAAAGACATCATCCCCTCACGAATTGAGGATTCTGTCGCCATGGCCTATGCGTTCAGAGATGATAAAACCGGTTTGCCTGCTTACTGGAGAGATGTTGGAACATTAGAGTCCTATTGGAAAGCCAATATGGAACTTTGTGATGTTGAACCTGAACTAAATTTGTATAATCGGGCCTGGACGATCTGGACTTATCAAACGCAGAACCCTCCCGCGAAGTTTGTCTTTGATGAAGAAGGTCGACGCGGTGAGGCTATCGACTCCTTGGTTTCAGCCGGTTGTATTTTATCTGGTGCAAGGGTTAAACGCTCAGTCTTATCTTTCAATACGGTCGTTGAAAGTCATAGCACTATAAAAGACAGCGTGATTTTACCAAAAGTCCGGATTGGTAAGAATTGTCGAATTACTAAAGCCATTATCGACAAAGAATGTGAAATCCCAGATAACACGATTATTGGTGAAGATCTGGATGAAGATAGAAAACGCTTTCATGTATCAGACGAAGGCATTGTATTAATCACACCAGAAATGCTGGGTCAATATACATTTTTAGCAGGTGGAACCTCTAGATGGCGACAAAAAAACTAAAGTTCGTCCTTGGCTGGCATATGCACCAGCCGCATTACCGTGAAGGTGGCGATGGCGCTTATCAGCTGCCTTGGGTATACCTGCATGCGTTAAAAGACTATACCGATATGGCGGCGCATTTTGAAAATGAGCCAGCTATGCGTGCGGTGGTGAACTTTGCACCGACGCTATTGGAGCAGCTGGATGATTACGCCAGCCAGATTGAAGCATCCATTGAACACGGAACAGCAACATCAGATGGATTGATTAATCTACTCGCCGGACATACCGCCATTCCTGAGGATGTAAGCAGCAGACTAAAAATCATCAGTGATTGCCAACGTTGTCATGCGCCACAGATGATCACACCCTACCCTGCTTTTGCCGCATTAGTTGCCCAGCTTGGTGAAAAACCTGAGGCACCTGAAGAGGCTGTGGTTTCAACATTAGATAAACAATACTTTGTAGATCTATTAGTGTGGTATCACTTATCATGGTTGGGTGAGTCTTTAAAAAGTCATCCTGTAGCAAGTTCTTTAATGGAAAAACAGCGCCACTTTACATCGACTGATCAGCAACTGTTGCTATCACTGATGAATGAAGCCATGCAAAATCTGATTCCCCGATACAGAGCATTGGCTGAGCGTGGACAGATTGAAATATCAATGACACCTTACGCCCACCCCATCGTGCCGCTACTTAATGACTTTGACAATATGCGTTGCGCCCAACCTGAAGCACCGCGACCAAATTCGAGTCACTACCCTGATGGATTGCAGCGCAATCACTGGCATATGAAGCAAGGTTTAGATACTCACCAACATTATTTTGGCACTAAACCTGATGGAGTTTGGCTTTCAGAAGGTGGGATTAGTGATGATGCGGTAGACATACTCGCTGAGTACAACATTAAGTGGACAGCGTCCGGCCAAGGTGTCTGGGCGAATACCTGCCATCAATCAGCAATAGACAAAGCACTGATTCACAATAAAAAAGCCTTGTTTTCACCATTCAAGGTGGATGATAACGAAACTAAAATCTTCTTTAGAGACGATGGTTTGTCTGATTTCATCGGTTTTGAGTACAGTAATTGGGACGCACAGGATGCGGCTAATGACTTTGTTCAGAACCTTGAGAACATCCATGAGTTTCTTGGCGATGACGCCGATGAACATGTAATCAGTGTCATTTTGGATGGTGAAAATGCATGGGAATACTACCCACATAATGGCTCGCATTTCTTAAGCAAGCTGTATGCTAAGTTAGCCAATCATCCACTCATTGAAACGACAACTTTTGCAGATGTCTGCGACAACCCTCAAATCACGCCATTGACGGTCGAAAGGCTGTGCGCAGGAAGCTGGGTGTACGGTTCATTCTCAACCTGGATTGGTCAGGACGATAAAAACAGAGCTTGGGATTATTTGGTGGCCGCCAAGCAGAGTTATGATCAAGTAATGGCTTCAGAAAAACTACCTAACGAAATGCAAGAGAAAGCGAGTAAGCAATTAGCTATCTGTGAAGGCTCCGATTGGTTCTGGTGGTTTGGCGATTACAATGCAAGCGACAGTGTGCGTGATTTCGATTTATTGTTCCGCTCACAGCTGAAACGACTCTACGAAATCTTAGACGAAACCATGCCAGATTATTTGAACCAGCCTATTTCAGTGGGTGGTGGCAATTCAGAAAATGCCGGCACTATGCAGCGTGGAGTGGCTTGATTGGATAATCCACTATTGCGGCGTCGGGCAGGCGTGTTATTACACCCAACTTCCTTACCATCGAGCCAGCTAGATAATGATGCGGTTTACTGGTTGGATTTCATGAGACACTCGGGTTTAGGTGTCTGGCAGGTGTTGCCGCTAGGCGTTCCGCAGCAAAACTTATCACCCTATCTCTGCTACTCCGCGTTTGCCATGAACCCTGCACTTTTGTCTGAGTCAGGGTACTCAGAGATAAATGAGGTAGATTTTCACCAGTGGCAAGATCAACAATCCTTTTGGTTAGCTGACTATGCCGAATTCTGCATTCTTAAAAACCAACATAACAATAGCGCGTGGTATGAATGGCCTGATCAGCATAAGTTTAGGCATGACGATGCAATGCAGGCATTGCGAGATGATAATCAATCAGCCATTCATGCAATCTATGTGCAACAATACCAACTAGACCTGCGTTGGCAGCAAATCAAACATCAGGCAGCTCAGCGAGATATTGCAATATTTGGCGATATGCCAATCTTTGTTGCCCATGACAGTGCGGATGTCTGGGCAAATCGTGACTGTTTTCTATTAAATGAAGATGGACAGCCCGAACTTGTAGCAGGTGTACCACCGGATTATTTCTCAGAAACCGGACAACGTTGGGGCAATCCTCATTACAACTGGCAGCACTTGGCTGATACTGGCTTCGAATGGTGGTTGCAACGCATGCAACATCATTTTCATTTGTATGACATTGTCAGGATTGACCACTTTCGTGGCCTGCAAGCGGTCTGGATGATTGATGCCAACTGCCCGACTGCAATTGATGGTTATTGGCAAGAAGTTCCGGGAGCTGCTCTGCTTGAGGCGATTAAAGCACGCATCGGTAACGCGGCGATTGTCGCTGAGGATTTAGGGGTTATAACGCCTCAGGTTACCCATTTAAGGGAGCAGTTTGAACTCCCCGGCATGTCTGTCCTACAATTCTCATTTGACGGCTTTGAAGACAATCCACATAAGCCAGAAAACATCACGGCCAATCGAATCGTTTACACCGGCACACATGACAATGACACCACAGTGGGCTGGTACAATAGTTTAGAACAGCATGAGCAAGAGTTCGTTTACGATAGGCTTGAACAAGACAAATCAGTCGATATCTGCAACGCTATGATTAATGCCGCAATGCAAACGAAAGCCTCACTGGCAGTGATTCCGCTTCAGGATTTCCTGAAACTGGACACGTCTAGTCGAATGAATACGCCGGGAATAGCTGACAACAATTGGCGCTGGCGTTTTGACTGGCAGGATATACCAGAGAATCTCAGTGCTGAGATTTCTAAAATGGTTCAGACACATCAACGAAATGGAGGACATTGATTTGAATCCGGCAATGATCGCACTACAACAAGGTGAGTTACATGACCCGTTTCTGGTTTTAGGTTACCAAACCTCTGAGGATGGAAAACCTCTGGTGCGTGAGCATCTACCTCAGGCAGAACAGGTAATGTTCAACGGTAAAACCGCCATGTCCAGATTGCAGGGAACCGATTTTTTTGAATTATCTCTTGGCAACTCAGACTCCATTGGCAGTCATTACTCGTTGAAATGGCAAGAGAAAGGTACTGATCATTGGGTTGAGGTTAAATCACCCTATTCTTTTTTGCCACAAGTCGGCGAACTGGATCTGCACCTGTTTAGTGAAGGCCGTCACCATCACGCCTATAAGTTTATGGGTGCCCACCCTAAGACGATCGACAATGTTGAGGGGTGCTTATTTACGCTCTGGGCACCTAACCTAAAACGCGCCAGCGTGGTGGGTGACTTTAACGGTTGGAACGGATCACGCCATCCGATGCGGGCCACCGGTGGCTCAGGCGTTTGGGAATTATTTATTCCCGGCCTGCAAGCTGGCGATTACTACAAATTTGAATTACTCACGCAAAACGATCAACTCTTATTAAAAACTGACCCATACGCCAAACAAATGGCCATGCGTCCTGAAACGGCGTCCAGAATTGCAGCGACTGATGACTACCATTGGCAAGATTCAGCATGGTTAGAAAGCCGTGCCAAATTTGATTGGCAGCACCAACCGATCAGTATTTATGAACTTCATGCAGGATCATGGAAACGTCCGAGTGACGAACAATTCTTTAACTGGCAGGAATTAGGCGATCAGTTAATTCCCTATGTGCACAAACTGGGCTATACCCACATCGAGTTAATGCCCATTGCCGAGCACCCGCTGGATCAATCCTGGGGATATCAGGTCACTGGTTTTTACTCACCCAGCGCGCGCTATGGCTCGCCCGAGCAGCTACGCGAGTTCATTGACCGTTGTCACCAGAACAATATAGGAGTAATCCTTGATTGGGTGCCTGCCCACTTCCCAAAAGATAGTTTTGCACTGGCCCGTTTTAACGGCAATGCGCTTTATGAACACGAAGACAGCCGTAAGGGTGAGCACAAAGAATGGGGCACGCTCATCTTTAATTATAGCCTAAATGAAGTCCGCAATTTCCTGCTAGCCAATGCGCTGTACTGGATCGAGGAATTCCATATTGATGGCATACGAGTGGATGCAGTGGCTTCGATGTTATATCTGGATTACGATCGCGATGCTGGCGAGTGGCTACCCAATGAACACGGTGGCAGAGAGAATTTAGAAGCGGTGAGTTTTTTGCAAGATATGAACCGCATCGTGCACACCTCATTACCGGGTGTTGTGACCATGGCTGAAGAGTCAACTGCCTGGCCGATGGTCACCAAACCGCCCGAAATGGGTGGCTTAGGCTTCTCCATGAAGTGGAATATGGGATGGATGAATGACAATCTTGATTACATTGAACAAGATCCAGTTCATCGGAAATACCATCACAATAAACTAACCTTCAGTCAAATGTACTCGTATAGTGAAAACTTTGTATTGCCCTTGTCTCACGATGAGGTGGTACACGGTAAACGCAGTCTTTATGAGAAAATGCCGGGTGACCACTGGCAAAAACTGGCAAACCAACGCTTATTTTACGCTTGGCAGTATGCCCATCCCGGTAAGAAGCTGATGTTTATGGGCGGTGAGATAGCCCAACCTGAAGAATGGAATGAGATGACTCAGCTTAACTGGCATGCTGCGGCTGAAACCGATCGTCAGGCGGTAAGTGTGCTTGTTTCTGACCTGAACAAACTTTATAAAAATGAATCTGCTCTTCACGATTTAGACTTTTCTCATGATGGGTTCAGCTGGATTGATTGTAATGATTCTGATCAGTCAGCATTGGCTTTGCTTCGCTATGATCGTCAGGGTAATCATATTGTTGCTCTTTTCAATTTTACACCCGTGCCTCGCTACAACTATCGCATTGGGGTGCCTGAAGCCAGTGATTATAAGGAAATCCTCAATACCGATTCGGCTTATTACTGCGGCAGCAACTGCGGTAATAATGAAACGATTCACTTTCAGGATATTCCTTGGATGAATCAGCAACAATCCTTAGAGCTAACGCTACCGCCACTGGCCGCGCTTTATCTCAAGGTGGTGAAATGAAGGTACTTTTCGCGAGTAGTGAAGTCTGGCCGCTGATCAAAACTGGTGGCCTTGGAGATGTCTCCTATAGCTTGCCAAAAGCACTTCAGGAGCTCGGACAGGACGTAAAAGTTATTTTACCTGCTTATCGCGATGTGCTTCAAAGCTGTACTGATCTGAAAATACTGGGCTGGATGGATTCCCCTTTTGGCTATCACACCCCTGCGATCAGATTAGTTGAAGCTCATCATAAACAGTTCGACAAACCCATTTGGCTAGTTGACTGTCAGGCTTTATTTGATCGACAAGGCAACCCCTATTCAAATGCCGATGGACAAGATTGGTTTGATAATGCTGAGCGCTTTACCCAGTTTTCGTGGGCTGTTGCGCAAATAGCAACGGGGCAGGTTTTGGCAGATTGGCAGGCGGATGTCGTACATGCCAATGATTGGCAGTGCGGATTGATCCCGGCTTTTTTAGATAGCTTCCACTATCGACCAAAGCGCGTCTTCACGATTCACAATCTGGCATTTGGTGGTAATTTTACCCAGCAGCAATTTAAGTCATTAAAATTACCTGATGCTTGGTGGTCTTCAGAAGGTGTGGAGTTTTTTGGTGGATTTTCAATGCTTAAAGCCGGTTTAATTTATTCTGATGCCATCACCACGGTTAGCCCGACTTACGCCAAGGAAATCTGCACCCCAGCGTTTGGTTACGGCATGGACGGTATATTAAGTTCACGAAGTTATAAACTCAGCGGCATATTAAATGGCATAGATGAGGCAATTTGGGATCCGGCTAAGGATAGCTATATACCGCATCATTACTCAGTTAACGCTATCCAGCCAGGCAAGCAAAAAAACAAGCACGTCTTACTTTACGAGCATCTTGAGAATGTATCTGGGGAAATGCTTGAGGCTCCCCTATTTGGGATGGTAAGCCGTCTCACTGAGCAAAAAGGCGTCGACATAATTACTAAAGCGATTCCCACAATGTTAAAGCAAAGCAATGCAAACTTTGTATTGATGGGCTCGGGCAGTGCTTACTTTGAACAGGTGATTCAGGATTTACGTGATCAATATCCAAACCGTGTGTTTTGCTATCTCGGATACTCTGAGAAGATGGCGCATCTGGTAGAAGCGGGCAGTGATATCTTCCTGATGCCATCACGCTACGAACCCTGTGGTTTAAATCAAATGTACAGCCTGCGTTATGGAACGCTACCTCTAGTGACTAACACCGGTGGTTTGGCTGATACGGTTGTGGATGCGTCTGAAGATAACCTGACTAAAGGGGTTGCTAACGGATTTAAAATGCATTCATCCGACACTAATACATTACTTTCTACAATGCAGCGAGCAGTCGATTTATATGAGGATAAGTCAACTTGGTCTTCAGTACAGAAGACCGCAATGAACGGTGACTTTAGTTGGCAAATTAGCGCTGAAAAATATCTAGCGTTATATCAATAACACACAATTACATTAGCATGCTTAATTGGTAAACAGCGCATCGAACGGCATCCAAGCATACTAGTCAGGGGTAACAAAATGGGCAACACCGATAACATTAAACATGATCGACCACTTATGAATAAACTGTCTCTTGATAGCAAAGCAATTGAAGCGAGTTTCAACCACTACCTTACCTACTTTTTAGGGCGTAGTACTGAAACCACTCCAACTTACGCTTACAACGCGCTGAGCCTCACGCTGCGCGATCGGATAATGGCTGATTGGCGCAACACGAGTCTGGCGCAGAAAAAGCCAGGGGTGCGGCGTGCCTACTACGTGTCCTTAGAGTTTTTGATTGGGCGAGCGTTGGGGAACCACCTACTTAATCTGGATGTGGAAGAGCCCACCCGCCAAGCGTTGGAATCAATGACGTTTAAGCTTGAAGATGTCGAAGAAGCAGAGCACGACGCAGGTTTAGGCAATGGTGGACTGGGTCGACTGGCCGCCTGTTTTCTGGACAGTTGCGCTACTCTACAACTGCCTATTACAGGTTATGGTATTCGCTATCAATACGGAATGTTTCGTCAGGAAATCGTTAATGGTTTTCAGGATGAGGAACCCGATCAATGGCTACGCGATGGCAACCCTTGGGAAATCGTTCGTCCTGAGTATTCCGTGCGGATTAAGTTTGGCGGACAAACTCAATATAGAAACACGGATGATGGTCGTCTTGTCGCCAATTGGGTAAATACCCGTGATGTAATTGCAATACCTTACGATATGCCAGTCACAGGCTTTCACAACGACACAGTCAATACGCTACGCCTGTGGAAAGCCACGGCGACTGATGAATTCAATCTCGATGAATTTAATGCTGGTAGCTATTCTGACTCCGTTGGTGCAAAGAATAGCGCTGAAAATATCTCCATGGTGCTCTACCCAAATGATTCCACTGAAAGCGGTAAAGAGCTGCGACTCAAGCAGCAGTACTTCTTAGCCTCAGCCAGTATTCAGGACGTGATTCGTCAATGGGAAAAGCGCTACCACGGTAAACCTGACTACAGCAAGTTTGCAGCTGAAAATGTGTTTCAGATGAACGATACGCACCCCACTATTTCTGTTGCTGAGCTAATGCGAATATTGTTGGATGACAAGCTGTTAGAGTGGGATGAGGCTTGGGAAATTGTCACGAGTTCATTAGCGTATACCAATCATACATTGCTACCCGAAGCATTGGAGAAGTGGTCAGTTAGTATGTTTGAACAGCTGCTACCTCGCCTGCTTGAGATCATTTATGAGATCAACAGTCGATTTATGCAAGTCGTTTCACAGCGCTGGCCTGGCGATACGAGACGTCAATCTGCCATGTCTATCATCGAAGAAGGCCACGAGAAATACGTGCGCATGGCTAACCTTGCCATCGTCGGTAGCTTCTCAGTTAATGGCGTTGCTGCATTGCACTCTGAACTGCTGCAAAAAGGCTTGTTTAGAGACTTTTATGAACTGTGGCCTGAGAAGTTTAATAACAAAACTAATGGCGTAACGCCACGCCGCTGGGTTGCACATGCCAACCCATTAATGACTGAACTAATCAGCAGCAAAATTGGCAAAGACTGGATTCAGAATCTTCAGGAAATTGAAGCGCTAAAGCAATATGCTGATGAAGGTCAGCACGCATTACAGCAGACTTGGAAAGCTGTTAAGCAAGCCAATAAAGCACGCCTCGCTATGCTAGTTAGAGAAACGTGCGGTGTTGAATTTAACATCAATGCACTATTTGATGTTCAGGTAAAACGCATTCATGAATACAAGCGTCAGCTGTTAAATGTCTTGCATGTGATTCACTTGTACCTGCAAATTAAGCAAGGCAAGACCGAAAACTGGAGCTCTCGCTGTGTGCTGATCGGCGGTAAAGCTGCACCGGGTTATGTCATCGCTAAAGATATTATCAAGCTTATCAACAATGTTGCGAAGGTTATCAATAATGATCCGGATGTTGGCGATAAGCTTAAGCTTGCCTTTATGCCGAATTATAATGTCTCGGCGATGGAAGTCATTGCGCCGGGGGCAGATTTATCTGAGCAAATCTCCACTGCGGGTAAAGAAGCGTCAGGCACTGGCAATATGAAGTTCATGATGAATGGTGCCGTCACCATTGGTACTTATGACGGTGCAAACATTGAGATTCTGGATGCTGTTGGAGAAGAAAATTTCTTCTTATTCGGTCTCAGAGAGAATGAAGTTGAAGCGCTTAAATCCCATTATTATCCTGAGTATTATATTGAGAAAGATGCGGACTTAGAAGGCGTATTGAAGCTACTTAAATCTGGTCACTTTAATTCTAATGAGCCGGGTATTTTTGACAATATTATTAACACCCTGATGAACCCACACGACCCTTGGATGACACTAGCTGACTTCAGAAGCTTTGTAGATACTCAACAGCAAGTATCCGATGCTTGGCAGGATCAAAGCAGATGGTCGCGCATGAGTATTATGAATACGGCGTGTAGTGGGTTCTTCTCTACGGATCGAACGATGGAAGAATATAATCGGGATATTTGGAAATTGCAGGCGATCAAGGGATGATTAAAGTCGTGAAGGTATGGTGTATTGATTCACTCACTCAGCTTCGCTGATTCTAGGATGCTTCGTTGAATCAACATCCCATACCTTCACTTGATTCTGTTTGCTGCGAGTATTGTTAGAATTTGACGATTCTAATTACGCAGCGGCTTTAATTGTTTCTATTGCTCTGGTGATTCTTTCCAGGGTGCGTTCTTTACCAACTAGGTTTAGGGTGATATCCAAGCCTGGTGACATTGGTGTTCCGGCAACAGCAAGCCTTAACGGCGGCCCTACTTTTCCTAGTTTTAGTTCTAAGTCTTCGCAAGTGCTGTTGATCGCTGCCTGAATAGCTTCAGGGTTCCAGTGACTTAAAGCGCTCAGTTTTGCGTGTAGCGCTTGTAGAGTGTCGTCCACACCACGCTTGAACTGCTTTTTCATCGCTTTCTCGTCGTAAGACTCGAAATCCTCGAAGAAATAGCGGCTTGTCTCAACCAGATCAACCAAACCTTTAGCGCGGTCGCGCTGCGCATCAATGACATCATTAATGGCTGGTCCATTGCTGATATCAAGTGCCTGGTTATCAAGATGCCATTGTAGATGTCCGGCTATGACGTCGCTAGGCAGAGATTTGAGGTATTGCTGATTCATCCAGTTGAGCTTTTCAGTATTGAATGCAGAAGCAGCACCGTGAATGTCTTCCAGTTCGAAGAATTCCAGCATTTCTGCACGAGAGAAAACCTCCTGATCACCGTGCGACCAGCCCAGACGAATTAGATAATTCAGCACCGCTTCGGGTAAATAGCCTTCATCGCGGTATTGCATAACGCCGACTGCACCATGACGTTTTGATAAACGTTTACCATCATCACCCAGAATCATTGGCACATGAGCAAAGGCGGGTATCTCAGCACCTAAGGCGCGCATAATATTGATTTGACGGGGTGTATTATTGATATGATCATCACCACGTATCACGTGAGTCATCCCCATATCGATATCATCAACCACAACCGTGAGGTTGTAAGTAGGCGTTCCATCAGAACGCGCGATAATCAAATCATCGAGCTCGCGGTTGTTAATAACAATGTCACCCTTCACTAAATCATTGATGACAACATCACCCTCAACGGGGTTCTTAAAACGAATAACCGGTTCAATTCCTTCGGGCACCTCAGTACGTGTTCGGCAACGGCCATCATAACGTGGCTTTTGTTTATTCTCTCGCTGTTGCTCACGCATTGTATCCAATTCTTCACGGGAGCAATAACAGTGGTAGGCGTCACCACTGTCCATTAGCTGCTGAATGACTTCAGCGTATCGGTCGAAGCGATGAGTTTGAAAAATCGGGCCTTCATCGTACTCAAGCCCTAGCCACTCCATGCCTTCCAGAATCGCCTGTACGGACTCATCTGTAGATCGTTCACGATCCGTATCCTCAACCCTCAATGCAAACACACCGCCCGTCTTACGGGCGTAGAGCCAGCTATATAAAGCCGTTCTGGCACCACCGATATGTAGATAACCAGTAGGGCTTGGAGCAAAGCGGGTTTTAACAGTCATAATCAGCATCTACAGTAAAATTAAGGGATGAAGAGTAGCATTTTGCCAGCGCCAGCAAAAGCCAATGCCGTAACATTAAGCAGGTATAAAGCCATAATTCACTAATATGAGATTGAAAATTAACCCATAAATAAATTCAAATTTGGCACCATGAATGAATAATAAAAAAAAGTTAATTAATATTGCACTCGGCGCAGTTGTTGCGGTTGTGGCACTCAGTTCACTTGGGGGCAAGTATTTTTTGTCGACCTCTAAAGACAAGGCCATCTCAACCACTTCCAGATTGAGTGATGCTAAACCAACTAATTTAAAAGAAGACACATTGCTTAGCATCCAAGCAGTCAAAAATAGTGGCTGTAATAAATCGACCGAATTGAACGACAAAGCGCTGTTAGCACTCCCTCAAAAGCAGTTTGTCACACATCATTCCTGGTCAGAAAATGCTGAATCATTTAGTGGCCCGCTACTAGAAGATGTCCTCGACACAACCTGCGGAAATACAGAAAAGATAAAACTAACTGCATTAAACGATTACGCAATTGATATGGATTTTTCTCAAATAAAAAAGTATCAGCCGATTGTGGCTTTAAGCGTCAATGGTAAGCGCTTATCTATTCGCGAGAAAGGACCATTATGGATAATGCTTCCATTAGATGATCACAAAGACATCGCTGAAAAAAGCATGGATGGAATGATGATTTGGCAACTATCAAACATCAAAATACTGAAAACAGAAGATGAAACTTCCTAAGCTTAAAATCTCTAACGGTGCGATATCAACGATTGCAGGACCAATTTTAGTTCTGTGCATTGCGTTGGCAACAGCAAATTCGTTAACGACTTACAAAAAAATCAACCTTCAAAGGCAGGCGTCGCTTTGGGCGGTTATTCAACTCGATAAGGAATTGGACGATACGCTATTTGACGCGCAACAGTACATCAATGACAACATACAGGAAAAGCAATTGCGTACTAGTTATGAAGTCTTGTGGAGTCGTTTTCCAATGACAATTAAAAGACTGCATAAAGATGAGATTTTGTTAGAAATAAGTGGCTTATCTCAATTAATGGGTGACGTGTTTAGTCATGTAAAGTCTGCTGAATTAATGATTCTGGAATCGTCGTACATAGATAAATCCGAGTTATACAACTGGGCAAGTCAGCTCAGCATGATGGCTAAAGATATCAATCAGCAGTTTTTACAAAATATTATTCCTAGCAATAGCGAATACACTGAAAAAACTGCTAGTAAGGTTATTTACAACGCCGTGATACTACTGCTATTGATTACTACCTTCATATTATATTTAGGATACCTGCTGATAACTCTTCGCAAAGAGCGTAGTCGGAATCTTTATATGTTAGCTCACGACACCCTAACCGGCCTTCATAGCCGTGATTTTACGATGCGAGCGATTGATTCAGCCTGTGAGAATAAACAAGCCTTCGCATTGTTGGCCTTTGATTTGAATAAATTTAAGGCGGTGAATGATACGTTTGGGCATCATGCTGGAGACCAACTATTGACTCATTTAGCTAATAAATTCAGGAACACTCTGAGTGAATTTGGCACGGTTGGTCGCGTTGGTGGTGATGAATTTCTGTGGATTGCGGAGTCTGATGATCCACGAATTATCGAACAGCAGTACGCACTTTTCTTAGACCAGCTCAAAGATCCTTGCATTATAAATGACAAGCGAATTTATCTACATATTAGCGCAGGAGCAGGAATCGCAGCTGACTACGATTTTCATCCAACACAATTGCTGGAACGCATTGATCAAGCAATGTATCAGGCGAAATCTCAGCAAATAAAAGAGATTTTCTGGGAAAACCAAATAAGTAATCCGATCTCGACCAAGCACAGTCAAAGCAGACCAAGAGTAGCAAATAAGCGTGTTTCACGCGGTGATTTATTAGAATATACATAAAGGCTTATTTTGTACTTTGTGTGTACTAAACTAGTCTAGCCATTGTATCAGCAGGCTCATCCGATGCGCCTGTTGTTGCAGAAGCAAGTGAAAACCTATGTTATATGGCTAAACCCCGTGCGCTTGTGAGAAAGCGTCTTTGCTCTCTCTAATTTCATGTCAGTGCCGCCCTTCTTATTTGACTAATACTAAAGTCTAGTTCTGTCTATTATCACCATGATAATGACGGTGAGAGAGTGCATTTAGTTAAAATCAACCATCGAAGCTGATAACATAAACACCTGAGGAGTAGAAGCCGACTGGTTTCTCAATCATGTGATCACCACGGAGAAATGTACTTATGTCCGATAAAACCTATCCGGTTTCAGCTGAATTTTCTGCTAATGCTAATATCAACAAAGCTCAGTATGAAGCGATGTATGCCCGATCCATTGAAGATCCTGAGGGTTTCTGGGCTGAGCAAGCCAATAAATATGTGACTTGGTACAAACCATGGACTAAGACACTCGACTGGAGTTTTGATCAAGCAGATCTACATATCAATTGGTTTACTGATGCCAAACTGAATGTTTCCTATAACTGTATCGATCGACATCTTGAAACGCGTGGAGATCAGACTGCGATCATTTGGGAAGGTGATAATCCTGAAGAAAGTCGCAATATTACCTATAAAGAATTACACGAAGAAGTCAGTCGATTCGCCAATGTGCTGAAAAACAGAGGTGTAAAAAAAGGTGATCGCGTATCGCTTTATATGCCAATGATTCCGGAAGCCGCATTTGCTATGTTGGCTTGTACTCGTATCGGTGCGATCCACTCAATCGTGTTCGGTGGATTTTCCCCAGAAGCCCTTGCCAGCAGAATTAAGGATTCGGACTGTCAGGTTGTCATCACGGCCGATCAGTCAATGCGTGGTGGAAAAACGGTTCCACTAAAAGCCAATGCAGATATTGCATTACAATCCTGCCCTAACGTTCATACCTGCCTTATTGTGAAACGCGGTGGTGATTCTATTGATTGGGTTGAAGATCGCGATGTTTGGTATCACGAAGCTATTGCCGCGGCCAGTCCTGACTGTGAGCCTGAGCAAATGGACTCAGAAGATCCTATGTTCATCCTCTATACCTCAGGCTCGACCGGAACGCCAAAGGGCGTACAACACAGCACGGGCGGCTACTTACTGCAAGCGGCAATGACGCATGAAGCAGTGTTTGATTATAAAGAGGGTGAAGTTTATTGGTGTACAGCCGACGTTGGCTGGGTCACGGGTCACACCTACATCGTCTATGGGCCTTTGGCTAATGGCGCGACCACGCTAATGTTTGAAGGTATTCCAACCTACCCTGACATTTCGCGTTTCTGGCAGGTTGTAGATAAACACAATGTCAGCATTTTCTACACGGCACCAACGGCTATACGCTCCTTAATGGGCGCAGGTAATGAACCGGTTGAAAAAACATCGCGAAAAAGCCTGAGAGTTCTGGGAACAGTAGGGGAGCCTATCAATCCGGAAGCCTGGGAGTGGTATCACAGTGTTGTTGGTAATGGCAAATGCCCAATCGTCGACACGTGGTGGCAAACAGAAACCGGTTCGCACATGATGACGCCGTTGCCAGGTGTAAATGACCTTAAGCCAGGTTCAGCGATGCAGCCATTCTTTGGTGTTAGCCCACTATTATTAGATGACGAAGGAAAGATCATTGAAGGTAACCCTGCATCTGGTAATCTGGCCATTGATAAGCCATGGCCGTCAATGCTTCGCACGGTATACGGTGACCATAAGCGATTTTATGAAACCTATTTTTCAATGTTCAAAGGCTATTACTTTACGGGTGACGGCGCAAAACGTGACGAAGACGGCCACTATTGGATAACCGGTCGCGTTGATGACGTTTTAAATATCTCTGGACACCGTTTAGGTACTGCTGAGATAGAAGCGGCACTAGGTCTGCATGACAAAGTCGCCGAAGCCGCGGTAGTGGGATACCCTCATGATATTACTGGCCAAGGTATTTATGCGTATGTAACGTTAATGGTCGGTGAAACAGGTAGTGATGAATTGAAATCTGACCTTGTCAAACTAGTGCGTTCTGAAATTGGGCCGATTGCTAAGGTTAATATTATTCAATGGGCACCCGGCTTGCCAAAAACACGCTCCGGAAAGATCATGCGCCGAATCTTGAGAAAAGTTGCGGTCAATGAAATCGACAGCCTCGGTGATACATCGACGCTAGCTGATCCATCGGTTGTTGATGAGCTGATCGAGAACCGTATCGATACCTAAACGATATAACGTTAGTTTAAGCTGACCAAACGGATCAAACTAAGGCCTGACAAGACGTCAGGCCTTTTTTATTCACTGGCATATTTGCTACTATAGCGCTTCCCTATTCCCCTTAGCGCACCGTTATGTTGAAACATTTGCTGAATCTTACAATCTGGACCATTGTCATTTTGGTTGTGCTGTTTGTTAGTAAACCTTATATCAAGAACTGGCTAGTACAAAATGAAGCGCCTGTCAGAACCGTTACCGAACGTGGCAACTACCTGTCAGATGAACGCAATACCATCAATATATTTCAACGTACCAGTCCATCCGTTGTATTCATCAGTACGACTGATGCACGAATTAATCCCTGGAATCGAACCGTCACTGAGACCCCTAGTGGCACGGGGTCAGGGTTTATATGGGACAATCAAGGGCACGTTGTTACCAATTTTCATGTAGTAAAGGATTCATCATCAGCCTCTGTCAGGCTATCAGATGCACGTATGTACAATGCCACATTGGTTGGTGCCAGCCCACGTCATGATTTAGCCGTCTTAAAAATAAATATTCCTATTGACCGGCCGGCTCCAGTCCCGATTGGCACCAGCAAGAATTTATTAGTCGGCCAAAAAGTTTATGCTATCGGCAATCCTTTTGGTTTGGATTACACCCTTACTACAGGCATTATCTCAGCGCTTGGCCGCTCAATTGATAGTGATGCGGGCGGAAAAATCGAAAGCCTTATACAAACGGACGCGGCCATTAATCCCGGCAACTCTGGTGGGCCGTTGATTGACAGTGCAGGAAGATTAATCGGCATCAACACCGCCATTTTTAGCCCCTCTGGCTCATCTTCGGGTATTGGCTTTGCGATACCCGTAGACAATGTTAATCGTGTCATACCACAGTTAATCGCCAAAGGTCGTTATACGAGACCTGTTCTAGGGGTGCAAATGGATGAACGCTATAATTCATCCATCAAACGCCGCTACAATATTAATGGTGTCGTCGTCATGGCAGTCACCAAAAATAGCGGCGCGGACCGTGCTGGCCTGATCGGGATTTCATCCCAAAACAATCGCGGTTCTCTGGGCGATATCATTCAAAAAATCAACGGTCGGCAGGTCAACAGTGTGGATGACTTTTTAGATATTCTTGATGAGTACAATGTGGGGGACGAAGTTGAACTCACCCTGCTAAGAGGCAATGGCGAAATTAAAGTAACTGTGCCGCTAACTTCACCTGAGAATTACCGATAATTGCCCTGTTTTCAGATCTGGTGTTGTGACAATCGCTCTCAGATGAACTTGCTTGCCGGTGAGTTTTTGGGGTATTTCAATGTTCAGACCACCATCAGCATCTAGAAATGACTCTGCAAAGTGAGTCAAAGGACTATTGTGAATAAGTGGATTTACCTTGCTGCTTGCAAGGCCAGCCTCAGATACTCCCCCTGAATTGCCTGCCAAAAGGATATCGAAATTCGCTGAATGATTAGCACCGCTATCTGAACTCAACGGCGATATCGTAAAAACTGATCGCTCACTATTCAATAACATATCGGTGCCAGCGTTATAGCGAATAGCTGGCAGCTCGACTACATCACTGAGCTGCTTAGGAAAGTGCTTCGGTGTAAAATAATGAGGATAACTTCTACCATTACTATTCAAGCGCATCAATGACGCAGTGGATTGCCAATATAGCGAATCCAAATTTACCGGCTTGGGCACAGCCATACTCTCCAACTTCTCGGTGAAATATAGAAGTACTTTTGACTTAGTTGGCTTGGACAGTGCTCGCCCCTTACTATCCGTAGTAGTTAAGCGCCATCCGGAAAGACCTGCTTCCTTACTCTTTGAAACCGATACAGACACACGTTTAGTAATCCAGGGGACTTCAATCTGTATTTCACGATGAGCAATGCGATTATCCTCTACCCATTCGAGCAAGAAATTAATGCCACCTTGGTGTGCTTCAGTAATTGGGAATGTTAGTAAATGAATGCCAGGGGATAACATTTGACTGGCAAGCTGTTTGCTTTCTTGGGTGATCGTCAGTCTCGACCATTGCTGTTTATTCCCGCTACCAGCTATAAATCTAAGTGTATGGTTATTTGCTTCCAGCACCTTTTTTTCAGTTAATAATACCCCCGTTAAAGAAAGGCTTTTACTCACACTTGCTGCTGCGATTATAAAATCATACTCATAGGCGGCCTGATCAGGATTGTTTTTGGGAATGACTCTGAGCCGATAGATTCCGGATTCCATATGCTTTAGATCAAGGCTCGCTTTGCCCTGAGCATTATGTGAAATAACCCCTGATTGTTTTACGCTACCTAGCATCCAAGATGCGGAGGAACAGGATGATTTATTGATTGAGTTTTTGGCTGCTTCAGAAGGTAATCGCTTATAAATAAACCACTTACTTTTGCCCGTCAAAGGTGATGATCGAACGTCCTGTTGCAGTAAATCAAACGAGGTTGATTCACCTTCAACAATGAAATTCCGATCATTCAATACGGAATAGTAAGATTTTTTATCTTTTAAAAACAAACGCTTGGTATAAGATGCTCTCAATGTGCTCTCGTCGAAGCACTTCACAATCAAACTGAAGCTATGTCTTAACTGATGATTCTTGTCTTCACCTAAAGTCAATTTCGTCTGGAAATGAAACCGATTCGCAGTATCGGTAGAAGCACCGCCACGATCTATGACTTGACTAGAATGCAATTGCCCATTTGATTTTGTACTCGTGCGAAGCAATAACCAATGGACGTTATGTACTGAATTATGTGGTCGGCAGCCCTCAGCATGACCCTTTATAGAGAGTAATTCATCAGCGTTATAGCTTTCGTCCAGGTGTGATAGCTGAATGGAGGCTTCAGGCTTTCTATGAGTACCTTTCTGATCCGATTTTAACGCAACAGTTATTAGCTTTTCTCCTCCCCAACTACTTTCTATTCTCAATTGCTTTAGCCTGTGCGACTGGACATCTACTACTTTTTTAGCAAATAGTTTCGGAAAGTTTTCAAGAGTAAGATTGATACCCCCTGAAGCGCTCCCACCGCTATCAGTAGTATAAGTTCTTTCAAGTAGAAGAATATTATTCTGGTCGAACAACCTTAACCAAGCGTTTTTATTGGCATTCGCACTAAGCGAAATAGCATTTTTAGTAGCCGTTTCACGACTGATCAAGCTCCAGTAGATCGTATCGCCTTTAAGATAAATGTCTTTATCAGTCATCAGCAGAGACTTAGCCTGTCGCTTACGTGTAGACCAAAACGCTTCATCTGCCAGAGACAATAAAACCGGAATATCGATGAATGCACTGTCGTCACCCTGATGCACCATAATACGAAAATGTTCTGCATCAATGTGTCTTAGCAAGACCGCATTGCCCTTCCTATCCGTTTCAACACTCGACAATGTTGTTTGAATATCATTATCAACTTTCATTAAATCGACTGAAACATTAGTTGCAGGCAGGCCGTTTTCAGCTTGGTATACAGCCACTTTAAATTCTTTATTGTCGTAACTTACACTCGCAATAAAACGACTGAACTGCATGCTAAGTAATTGAAGTTCCGCCCTTGCTTCAAGAAAATCTTCACTGATTGAGGCGACAATCAACCACTGACCATACTGCTTTATCTGTGGAGAGTGCTGAATCGTTTGTTGTCGCAAATCAAACCTATCTGGTAATTCTACTACCCATACGTTATCCGGCTTTTTAGCAAGCAAGGCATTGATAGTCGTTTCTTTCAGTTTATCATCCAAATGAGCAGGGAGCGGTTTAGTCGCCCTCCACGCTCTGAAATATAGCTTTTGTAAATTTCTAAACTCTATTTCAATCGATTGATCATTAAGGTCACTAGTCTTTTTGCCTGTAACCATGTACTCACTCAGTTCAAGCTGATTAATCAGATCCCGGTTTTTAATCGCTCCCAGTGACTCTGGATGAATAATACTTCCCTGAACCGCCAAATCATGAATGTGAGTGAGTGACTTTTTCTGCCTGAGTTTTCGCTGGAGGTTTGCTAGTTGAAACTGTCCCATTGTCCACCACGGATAGTGTGAACCTAGCTGGCGTAACTGTTTAGATAAAAACTCACTTACTTGAATGATATTTTTATCGCTTGGGAATAGATGTGTTAGCAACTGTACATAGTAGCGTTTGACTTCAAAAATCTCTTCAGCGTTTCCAAGCTTCCGATGCTCTCGAATTAGCTGTTGGCTTAATAACTTAACTTTAAACAGCGGATGTTGTACTTTTGAAGCGGTCGAAGCTTCCAAATCTAATAAATCAGAAAACGCTAGCGTATTTAACTGTTGCTTCTGCTTACTTGACCAATGCTGCTTATTGACAAGAAATTGTTGCCAATAGGCGACTATCACATCTGACAGGTTTGCTCTGACCGTTGACGGAAAACCACCCTGCGTTAAGTAGCCCTGAGCCTGTAGTATAGTGAGATTATTTTTCTGGGCGATAGTACGCGAGAGCTCATAATGATGATTAATTTTATCAGTTAATTGGGCTGAACTTAGCGCCTTTGAATGTTGACCGTGGCTACTATTGGCCGATAGATATGGCTTGTTACTCTCATTAAGATACGCTTCATATTCTCGAGCAAGTGCCAAGTTCAAAATAGATTGGGGTAGATGATCAGTCGGCCACGGTTTGTAAATGAGATAATTTATGGCTGACGCTTGCTGATATACCAAGGCTCTGGTTCTGGCTCCTCTTAGTAAAGCCAGCGTCCACTCTCTGTCGTCATGCTTAGCATGTGAATTATTTAAATGTTTATCAAGCTGTTCAATAGCAGCAGCATGCTGGCCATTTTCCAAAAGTGTTTCGAAGTTTTGCCAACTATAATTTGCGTAAGCAACAGACGCGCCCATTATATAAATTAGCAAGAAACAAACCACTCTACGCAGGCAATAAAGCAGGGTCATAGATTCCAAAAATTTTACTCATATTATTGTTATTAGTAGCTGGTAACGTAGGTTAGGCTCATTGAACATTGTACCTTTGGAACAAAAAAGCCGCTGAAAAATTATTATATTTACAGCGGCTTATAGGTCAAGCTGGCTTAATTTAGCTTAACAAGGTTTTTTACCCTTAGATCCGCAGCTACCGTCATCGCCGCCTACACCACCGCCACCAGTGTTGTTATCGTCGTCGTCATCTTTAGTGACGTTATAGATCAAACCTCCCACTAATAGAGCGCCAGCGATTTTAACTAAAGTACCACTCCCACCGCCATTGCTAGCAGCTGCGGTGCGGACGCCAGTTCTGACCACCGTATTACCACCCGCATTTACTCCAACATTCATACCAGAATTTACTCCAGCATTCATCCCAGCATCGACGGTATAGTCGTAACTTGCAGAGTAACCACCGTGTGCATGTCCAGCGCCACCTGCGTGTGAATGTCTGATGGCATTGCCAGTCTGATTGCTGTGTGCATGAGCGGTCGAGTGATAACCCGGACCACAAGTAGGACAAGCAGTTTGCGCTTGCACCGCTGCATAGGATGCTTGATTTACACTGACACCCGAATGTGACGAGTGCTGTGAACCGGAACTTGAACAACCGGCTACAAACAATAATGCAGACATTGTTATAATTGTAGGAACGACCTTTTTCATTGTATCTCCTTAGGGCTTATGCAATTTATAGTTCAAAAAACGCATCAGTTAGGCCGAAAACCGACAGAATGATTGTCTCGGTATCAACTGATCAGACTAGATGTTGAACAACTAATGATCTGGCAACAATCTAAGCAATGACCGGCGGTAGAGATTCAGAGATAGCCACTTTATAAGCACGAAAAAAGCCCGCACTGCGGGCTTTAGAAGAAACTTTGTTTATACCAATATACTTATTACTACTAAGTAATTGTTTTTGTTTTCATTAACTTAAGGTGTTATTTAGTTATTTAACATGGCCACGTGAATTACTATCATCGTCGTCAAGGGCGTTAACTAGTAATCCACCCACTAATAAAGTCCCGGCTATTGCCGCAAAGCCAGGACCACTTGAACCGCCGCCTGATCGAACTGAATGACCATTGTGTCCATGTCGAACAGCGTAACTACCTGATCCACAGTTTACACAGCTATCATACGAAGCATAGCCACCATGACCGCCATAAGCAGATTTGTGAGAGCCTGAGCTAGAGCAGCCAGAAAGTACTAATACTGCTGACATTGCCAGCGATGTGAGAACGACCTTATTCATTGTATCTCCTTAATTTTTTGCTATTGCTGTTTTTATTTAAAACATCAGCTAGTTCGTGCCAGCCGTTGCGTTAACACTAACCAGGCACCGATAATGACAGGTCAAATTTTGGCAACAATCGATGTAACGATCAGCGGTAGTTATAAGGGGACAGCTCACATAACAGGTAGCAAAAAGCCCGCGAAGCGGGCTTTAAGTGAAGATTATTAACACATTACAATCAAATTCGCGCCACGCCACTATCGCGAGCAGCTTGTGCGACAGCAGCAGGTATACGCTCACCTAAACGAGGATCAAGCGGTGTTGGAATAATATATTCTTTGCCAAATGACATGTCAGTTTTGCCGTAAGCATCCATCACGGATTGAGGCACTGGTTCCATAGTCAAGTCAGCCAAAGCCTTAACCACGGCTACCTGCATATCCAGATTGATATCACTGGCACGCACATCCAGCGCGCCACGGAAGATAAATGGGAAGCACAGCACGTTATTAACCTGATTAGGATAATCACTGCGGCCCGTAGCCATGATTAAATCATCACGCGTCGCATGAGCCAGTTCTGGTGAAATTTCAGGGTTTGGATTAGACAGTGCAAACACCACCGGATTTGGCGCCATGGATTTCAACATATCCTCCGTCATAAGATCAGGCCCGGATAAGCCAATAAATACATCGGCGCCCTCACAGGCTTCTTCAAGCGTACGTTTATCAGTGGTCACCGCAGACATCTGCTTTTCTTTCGTTAAATCACCACGTCTGTCATGGATAATTCCTTTACGGTCAACCAAGATAATGTTTTGGTTATCAGCCCCCATCCCCATCAATAGGTTGGATGATGCAATACCCGCAGCACCCGCACCCAAGCAAACGATTTTGGCATCTTCAAGTTTTTTCCCCTGAAGCTTCAGTGCATTCACCATACCCGCCGCGATAATGATTGCCGTACCGTGCTGGTCATCGTGGAATACTGGGATATCAAGCATTTTCTTTAGGCGCTGTTCAATTTCAAAACAACGTGGCGCACCAATATCTTCAAGGTTGATGCCACCAAAAGTATCGGCAATATTCGCGACGGTTTGGATAAACTCTTCCGTATTGGTCGTGCTGACTTCGATATCAAACACATCAATCCCAGCAAAACGCTTAAATAATACGCCTTTGCCTTCCATAACAGGCTTACCCGCCAATGCGCCGATATTCCCTAAACCCAATACCGCAGTTCCATCGGTAATAACGGCAACCAAGTTACCTTTACCCGTGTACTTATAAGCATCGTCACGATTGTTTTTTATTTCTAAACAAGGCTCGGCCACACCCGGAGAGTAAGCGAGTGATAGGTCATACTGCGTTGCAGTTGGCTTAGTAATATTTACTTCAAGCTTGCCTGGTTTTGGCTCGGCATGATAACGAAGTGCGGCGTCTCTCAAATCGGACATAAGTTGATTTCTCCCTCTTAATAATTGCTCGTTTCAGTAATACCAGAATTGCTGAAACTCATGATCTTATCTGGATCAATATTATTTGTATTGATGCGTACTCTAGATTTAACGCCGAATCTATCATGGCGCATACACAGATAGCTAGTCAGATGCCACTATAATCACTATTTATAATTACGCCAATGGTTTTAAGCTAATTAACCCGTATTGCGTATCCCGGCAACGATTGCATTGATGGTGCGCAACAAGGGGTCAAGCCAGGGAGATTCGGCATCCTGTCCCTCTGCCGCCAAAAACTCCCGGTGACGTTTTATCAAAGTAATCTGGATATGATTCAGCGGGTCAAGGTAAGGATCACGACGCGACAGTGAATAGTGCAACAGCGGGGCGTCATCTAACAATCCATCCAGCTCCACAATACGCAGCACTTCCTCTACGGTTAATTCATATTCCTGCTTGATTTGGCTATAAATGGTTTGCGCATTTTCTTTATCCAGAACCAGTGCCGAATAAGCCTTAGCAATGTCCATTTCAGCCTTAAATAAGGCCATGCGCGTATTGCTTAGAAGCGAACGAAACGCAGGCCATTGTCTAACCATTTCTTTGAGCTGGGCTTCGCCATCGCTGTGTATTTCCTGATATTCTTTCAAGGCAGACCCTATGCCATACCAAGCGGGCAATGTATGCCTTGCTTGCGCCCAGCCAAATACCCAGGGAATAGCGCGTATTGATGATTTATCCCGAACCGTTTGCTTACGATGTGATGGTCTGGAACCAATATTTAATTGACCAAATTCCTGGACAGGGGTTGCTTCATAGAAATAATCCATCAAGGCAGGACTATCATCAGTCAGATCACGAAAGCTTCGTTCACCCGTCGTCGCCAGCTCCTGCATGGCGTCAAGGTAGGATTGAGCATAAGCGCCCTGCTTCTCAATTAAGCCGCGACTGGCTTTTAATAAACCGGTGCAACCCACTGATAACTCATAGACCGCCGTTTCAATATTGCTATATTTAGCCGCCAGTACTTCACCTTGTTCAGTGAACTTTATCTGTCCCTGAATGGTATCGGGTGGCTGTGCGACAATTGCTTCGTGTGTCGGGCCGCCGCCTCGACCGGGGGTGCCACCACGACCATGGAATAATCGACAGGCCACATCATAGTGTTCTGTCAGTTCAATCACTTCACCCTGAGCCTTGTATAAGTTCCAGTTTGAAGCGAGAATTCCACCATCTTTACAAGAGTCAGAATAGCCCAGCATCACTTCCTGCAAATCTCCGGAAATACTCAACAATTTACGGTAGGTCGTGTTCTCAAATAAATTTGTCAGCACACTGCGTATGTGGCGAAGATCTTCAATGGTTTCAAACAAAGGCGACACGATAAGGTCGCAATAAAGCCCACCCTCGTTATTAAGCCCCACTAATCCGGCAGCCTTACCTAGTAACATCACCTCCATCACATGACTGGCTTGGTGGGTCATTGAGATAACGTAACTGCCAAAAATATCCTGTCCCGCCTCAAGGCGCATTTCGAGCATCGTGTCAAAAACGTCGAGAGTGTCCCGACTCTGTTGACTCATATCAGGGCGATGCGGCATCGGTAAATATTGACGCAACATCAGCTCACCGAGTAGCTGCAGCTTGTCTGCTTCTGACAAACCTAAGTAGTCACTCGCCAGACCGTTTAATTGTAGTAATTCGGCAACGGTTTCGCTATGAATAGTCGACTCTTGACGAATATCAAGTTGGTATAAACCAAACCCACAGGTCTCGACTAATCGAATTAGATCTTTAAGTTCACGGCCGGCAATCAAATGATCATTATGACTGCGCACAGAACGATCAATAATATGTAATTCATTTAGAAACTGCGTTGAGTCGCGATAAGCCGTTTCAGGTGGAACAGCACGCTCACCATCCAATCGCTGCTCGACAATACCCAAAGTATGCTTCAGTTTGTAGCGCATAATGGTCAATAAACGTCGGTATGGCTCTTCTGTTAACTGATGGGTTCGGGAGGCCAACAAGCGGTTACCCACCCGTTGATTTTCAGCTTCTAAGTATTCAACAAACTCGTCAGTCGGGGTAATAAATTCTGTTGAATGAGAAAGGATATTACGTAATTTGTCGACATGTTTGATGTATTCGTGCAGCGCCTCCTGCATGCCTAAACGGATAGCATTTCGCGTGACTGAGGCGGTAACAAAAGGATTTCCATCACGATCCCCGCCAATCCATGAGCCAAAGCGCAAAAAGCTCGGAATGGTCACCTGCCCTTTACCATAACTATGACGCATGGCGCGCTCAAAATAGCGATACAACTCTGGAATGGCTTCAAACAAGCTTTCACGGAAGTAATAAAGCCCATACCGCACCTCATCTTCAACCGTAGGCTTGCGGGTACGCACCTCATTACTGCGCCATAGCAGCTGAATTTGGGACTTTAGCTGATGTTTTAATGAACTCTCTTCATCCTTACTCAGATTAGATTTACCCATGGCATCAATCACCAAAAACAAGCGGCGTTGGATATCCATTAGGGTGCGACGTCTGGACTCGGTGGGATGGGCGGTAAATACTGGGATATAGCGCAGTTGATTGACCAGCTGCTGCATTTGCTGGCTATCCAATCCTGACTCTTTCAACTCGTTGACCGTGCGCCTGACTGAGCCTTGCCAAAGCAAACTGTCGTCGCTTTGCCTGAACAACTTACGGCGCTGTAGGTGCTGGAAATCTTCTTCGATAATATTGGTGAGTAAATGGAAAACATTGAATGCCCGAATCACCTTTTCCAAAACGTTTGGGTCAAGGTTTTCGATAAAACTCATTAAGTCTACGCGAAGGCCAGGGTCATTTTGCTGACGTAAGCCAATATAGCCACTGCGCAATTTTTCAACGGCCTGATAAACAACATCGCCTTCTAACTCACAGATAATATCGCCCAGCATCGCGCCAAACTGCTTGGTCTTAGCCTCAAGTTGGGAAGTATCGGGTAATATATCCTGAACGCTTTGCATGACTCTAGCCTCTCTGGTTTAAACAGATTTACCTTAGTAAGGTTGCACTTTATTACAAAACTGCTCTTCAATAAACGCGTTTAGGATTGTTATTAATTTATTTATTTTAGTAATCAATCTGACCGAAACTTTCGCTGGATAGCTGCTAACGCTCCCCGAAGAATATTCATTTCAGACTCATCAGGTTCGGCTCTGGAGACCAAGCGGCGTAGTTTTAGCATTAGTTGACCAGGATGTTGCTGGTTGACAAATCCACTGTCATTTAACACTTCTTCCAGAACTTCGTAGAAATTTTCGCGTTGGGCAATACTGGGCAAAAACTTGTGTTGGGTAGCTTCATCTCTACCGGTTTCTTGAGACTGCTGAGGCAGATTTCGCTCAAGCTGTTTTCTCAGCTCATAACACAGTATCTGCACCGCTGAGGCTAGATTTAAGGAACTGTAGTCAGGATTGGCTGGGATACTGACGCGGTAATGCGCTAGCTGGATATCATCATTATGCAAACCCATCCGCTCAGGACCAAACACTAATGCAACGGGGTCTGACGCGGCCGATTCGCACAGTCGACTAGCCGTCTGCTCTGGCTGTAAAGCAGGTAAATCAAACGTCCTTGGCCGAGCGGTACAAGCGACCACCAGTGCACAATCGTTGACTGCTTCAAGCAGTGAATTAACAACCACGGCATCGGACAGAAGATCCTCCGCGCTGCTGGCCATTTTATTAGCCTCTTGCGAGGGAAAATCGCGTGGTTCGACCAATACTAGCTGATTGAGCCCCATGGTTTTCATCGCGCGAATCGAAGAGCCGATATTGCCGGGATGGTAAGTTCGTACTAAAACGATCCGAATATTATCAAGAGGGTTCACAGCTTAAAACTTCACCCACGCCGAGTTATTGTCCGCCGACTCAACACAGCATTCCAATAAACGCACACCATTGATCCCAGCATCAACATCCGGATACCACAAGGAATCAAGCATGGCCTGATCATTAGTATCCGCCGCCTGCATAGCTAAGGCATAGCGATGATAGAGATTGGCCCAGGACTCAAAGAAACCCTCTGCATGACCACCACCGATACGTGAGCAAACACCAGGATCATCGCTATACAAGTATCCCATACCCCTATCCATTAACTGCGCCGGTTTGCCCTGCACTTCATAGCGTAGCTGATTCGGATGCTCATCCCACCACTCCACACTCGCATGCTCACCAATCACCCGAATTTGCTGCTGATGCATCGAACCTGCATTCACAGAACTCGCCCAAAGATTACCAATCGCCCCGCTTTTATATTTGATAATTACATTGGCATTATCTTCAAGCGGCGCACGACTTTTAACAAAACTTTGGCGTACACAGCAAAGCTCATCAACTTCCAACCCCGTAATCATTTCAGCCATTTGAAACACATGCGTTCCTAAATCGCCTAGCACATACGTTGGCCCGGAAATTTCAGGATTCATCCGCCACTTAGCACCGGGGCTATGCTCTTCAACCGCCGTATTATGAAAACCATGCGCGAATTGCATATTAATAATGCGCACATCCCCCAAGTCACCACGCTTAACCATTTCTCTCGCCTGATGCAGCATGGGATAACCGGAGTAACCATACATCACCGCAAACACACGATTATTCTTCTCAGCCAATACTTTGAGTTCTTTAGACTGTTCAACAGTAAAAGCTAAAGGCTTTTCGCAGACAACATGCAAACCCGCCTCAAGCGCAGCCTTGCTGATTGCGTGGTGCGTGCTATTTGGTGTGGCAATTGACACTGCTTGAATGCCATCTTCGCGGGCAGCTTCTGCTGCAAACATGGATTGATAGTCTTTATAGCAGCGCGAAGCATCAACGCCGAGATTGGTACCGAACTCACGACCACGCGCTTCATTTAGATCAAACGCGCCTGCTCGCAACTGAAATAACCCATCTCTGGCAGCACCTGCACGATGTGCATGGCCGATTTCACTGCCACGACCGCCACCAACCATGCCCCAGCGAATTGGATTTGCTAATTTTCTTTCTTCATTAAACATTTGTTTTTCTCTTCTTGAAATTTGGTGTCATCAAAGCAATTCCCACGACGAATCATTTTGGTTGGAGCGGATTGATGTTTCTACGAATTTTACGCCTTGCAAGCCATCTTCAACGGTTGGAAACCAGCGTGCTAAGGAATCAACTTCCTGATCTGTCTTTCGAGCAATAATGACATCTGCTAAGTCTTGATAAAGGTTTGCAAAGGCTTCGATATAGCCTTCAGGATGCCCTATAGCAACATGAGTCGCGCGATTGGCAGCAGCAGAAAGACCTGCTCCACCACGAATCAGACACTGAGCTGGCTGGTCGATTGGGCGGTGCCAGAGCTCATCAGGGCGTTCCTGAAACCATTCAATACTACCTTTGCTGCCAAACACCCTGATTCGCAAACCATGAACGGCACCCGCTGCGGCTTGAGTCACAAAGAAGCTGCCTCTGGCTTTGTTTTGATAGCGAGTTAGGATTCCACAATAATCATCAGCGTCACGCCCCGGCACAATCGCAGTGATATCTGCACTCAGCGAGGTAGGTTCCTGGCCAGTAATGTACGAAGCTAAATGATAACTATGCGTCGCGATATCCCCCATGATCAAAGAAGGCCCGGCAATTTCAGGATCCATATGCCAGTTAGAACCACTCTGCTCAGACTCGGTCAACTCCGCCAAATGCCCCTGCACATACTCGCTCTGAACCATACGTAACTCACCCAACACACCCGACTCCATCATCGCGCGAGCTTGCCGAACCATCGGGTAACCCGTGTAACTATAAGCAACACAGTATTCACTCTCACTCTCCGCAACCCGCTTAGCCAAATCCTCAGCTTCGGCCAACGTATTCGTCAAAGGCTTTTCACACAACACATCAAAACCACACTCCAACGCCCGACATGACAAATCATAGTGACTATTGTTAGGCGTCATAATCGCAAGAACATCAATTCGTTCGGCATGGTCGCGCTCAGCTTCAAATAACTCATCAGCAGTCGCATAAGCTCGTGGAATCCCCAAAGACTCCCCCATCGACTTAGATCGCTCAGGATCAGATGACAACACACTAGCCACCACCTCATACTGCTCATACAACGTCGCAGCCCCACGGTGAATCGGCCCAATAAACGACCCAATCCCGCCGCCAACCACACCTAGCCGAAGCTTACGCCCAATCCCAGAAACACTCCCAACCGACATCAATAAACCCATCCAAAATAAACAATAGCTACCAATAAAAACGCACCGTACTTTCCGATGAGCTTGCTGTATTTGCTTTACTTCGCCGACTCGTCTTTAGTTCCGAGTAGCGGGTTGGCTGGATATGACTCGAAAGGTCTGCGTAAAGCAAATACAGCAAGCTCATCTCGACCAGATCCCAACCAAACCAGTATAATAAACCACAACCACAAACAGCGAACCTGCCATGAATCAACACAACTTTGAAGTCACCCTACCACTCGTACCCGACGGAATGAGCAACAAAGAATGGCAAACCCGCCTGGACCTAGCCGCCTGCTACCGCATAGTCGACCACTACGGCTGGACAAGCGTCGTCTACAACCACATCACCTGCCGCATCCCCGGAACTGAGCACCTGCTCATCAACCCCTTCGGCATGCGCTATGACGAAATTCGCGCCACCGACCTCATCAAAATCGACATCGACGGCAACAAGCTTAGCGATAGTAATTGGCCGGTCAATCTCGCAGGCTATCTAATCCATTCCGCCATTCATAAAGCCCGCCCCGATGACTTACACTGCATCATCCATACCCACGAACCCATTTCTCAATCCATCTGTGCCATTGACCAACCAGTCATTCCGCTGACTCAAGAGGGTTGCCAGTTCCATGAACGCATTGGCTATCACAACTTCGAAGGTATTGTCTTAAATGACTCCGAACAAGCACGCATCTCAACCGCATTAGGCGATAAAAATCACACGCTGGTATTAAAAAATCATGGTCTCATAACAGCTGGCGAAACCTGCACCTGGGCCTTCGTTCGGCATTACGCATTTATCCGCAACGCCGAAGTTCAACTTCGCGCCATGGCCACAGGCAATGTGCACCCCATCGATACAGCCGTAATGGAGCATACCCGCGAACAATTTGAAGGTGGTGCTGCCCAAGGCGGTGCCAAAGTTCGCCACCCAGAATGGCCTGCCCTAGTACGACTAATAGACCAGAAAGACCCAAGCTGGAAAACCTGATCTTTGGAATGAGCTTGCTGTATTTGCTTTACTTCGCCGACTCGTCTTTAGTTCCGAGTAGCCGGTCGGCTGGACATGACTCGAAAGGTCTGCGTAAAGCAAATACAGCAAGC
>ENA-ORXR01000523-ORXR01000523.1-marine-metagenome-genome-assembly--contig:-NODE-523-length-51382-cov-61.490849_pt1 | contig 51382 bp, 28 predicted proteins | sample MGYA00237866_ERZ511479 | MGnify/ENA metagenome assembly ERZ511479
GCCGAGTAGGCTTTCTTAAAAACTTAAAAATTAATATATTACGCATTATGAAAACGACTTTTCGTTCGCCCTGATTACTTTGTAATGAAAAGTATTTTTCTAAATATTTGCGTATTTTTCTACATGGGTGCAGGACAAATTTTTAATTTTATTTTGAAATGCCACTTGACGGCTAAAGTCGTCGGTACGAGGCAGATTAAAGATTTGTCCTGCACCCTTCTACATCAAGTTGATCACAAAGGTAAGCGATATGTGTGTCGGGGCGTATTAAAATGAAAAGTTCGGCAGTCACTCCAAACTTATTCCAAGCATCCGAAATTTTGTTTTTAACCGGTTTGACCGGAAAAGGAAATGCTTGAATGAGGCTTTCGATTTTGGGGCTACCAAATGGTTTCGTGTCTGACGACACTTGTAAAATCTCAAATTGAGAATTGCTGTAATTGAACGCTATGATTCCAAACTTTGTAATAAGGTTTGTGCTTCACGTTTTTGGGCATTATTATTAGAGTAGTTGATAAATTGTTTTAGATGAAAAACTGCCTTTTCGGTTTGATTTAATTCTTTATGACTAATACCCAACCAATAATGCGCTTCGGCATTTTTTGGTTTATAATTAATTACATTATTAAAACGTTGAACAGCTTTTTCGTATTGTGCAGTGCGTATTGACATGCGTCCCAAGGTCATACTTGCGAGTGTGTTTTCGGGATGTTTTTCGGCAACATCTCGAATGATGGTAATACCGCGCATGGGTTGTTGTCCGGCTTCGACATAGCATTGCCCAAGGTTGACGGAATGTACTGGATTGTCGGGTGCTACGGAGATGGCACTCTCAAAAGCACCGATGGCTTTGGAGATACAAAATGACCGCATGGTAGAATCACGGTCGCTTCTGAAACAAGAAAAATAGGTCGTTCCGGTAATCGCCCAAGCAGAATCGGTGCGGGAAATATCGGCTACTTTTTCGGCATACATACCACCAAGCGCAAAGTCGCCGAGTTGATTCCAATTACGGGAAATGTCTTTGAGCAATTCGGTCGCAAGGTCGTCTGGGAGTGTGTCGGAAAGTTGTCGTTCTAATGCAAGAATGGGTTTGAGTTGTTCGGGGCTGTATATTTTAGTTGCTCTTTCGAGCAGTTTATCAAGGTCTATGGTACTGGCTTTTTTTGCTCTGGCAATGTCTATTTGTGTTCTTCCCGGTGGCTTGGTCGGACATCCAAAATAAAGTAGTAGCAGTATGCCTATAGCTGAAAGTAAAACTATCCATTGTAGTTTGGACATGAGTTGATTGATGATTGAATTGTTAAATAAGATGGGTGGACAGGATGAATATCCTGCACGATTGGCGGGTAATCTAAGGATATTTTGCGATTAAAGCAATACTATCATCAATAGATATAAAAGGGGTCGAAGAGCAAGCGAGTATTTACACGATGTAAATGAAATACGAATTTATTATAGTGGTCAAATAAATTGGTATTTGCTTGTCTTCGATCCTTGATACTCTGTAAAGGCGATTAATTATTCTTTAATGCCGTTCACATTGCTCTTGACATGTTCCATGAACACTTTTGCAGGCTTAAAAGCCGGAATATAGTGTTCTGGAATCTCGATAGGCTTGCCCTTCTTGATGTGGCGACCAACTTTCTTTGCTCTTTTCTTGATAATAAAGCTGCCAAATCCTCTCACATAGACGTTTTCACCATCAGCGAGTGACTCTTTGACCTCTTTGAAGAGAGCTTCGAGCGTTACCAATACATCAACTTTCGCAATTCCTGTTTTTTCTGCGATCTTGTTTACTAAATCTGCCTTTCTCATCCTAAAGCATGGTTTATTAGTTAGTTATATAATAAGTGGGTATGTATAGAGACGTGTGCAAATGTCGTAATTTTATTTGAATTTCAAAAAATAAATTTGAGATTTTTAAACATTATTCTCTTTAAATTCAATATTTTATATGTTTGTTAAAATAAGATTTATTCTTGTAAGATGATTGTCAGGAAAGATAATTATACATTGAAAGTTGGATAAGAATGTTTCTGATTGAGGTTTCTAATTTCGTGTAAAATATTGAAAATCAGTAAATTGCGTCTTTTTTAACGTATTTGGATTGGGCTATAAAGCTACGTTATTCATTCTTTTTCTCCAAAATATAAGGTAGATTAATTTGAAAAAAAAACGCATAAAAAATTCTTTCAGAGTACTTTTTACAGCATTCCGTGACATATTAAATTTTATATTTTGACATTTTTATGACATTTAAGTTTGTATAAGTCGGTGTATTTTGGTGCGATTCTGGCTTTATTCCTTTTTGGGTTTATCTGTATTTTTGATGGCATTTCTCAATTCGCGTTGTTTTTTTGCTGCTTCTCTTGCTTGCTTATCTTCTTCGTCCATTATGCTATATGCCCGAATAATCTGTTTAACAAGTCTATGTCGAACGACATCTTCTTCGGTTAAAAATATAGTCCCGATACCTTCAATTTCGCTCAAAGTTTGGAGACTTCGATACAAACCGGAGGTCTGGTTGCGAGGTAAATCTATCTGTGTAAGGTCGCCGGTAATGATGCATTTGGCGGAAGGTCCGATACGAGTCAAAAACATTTTGAGTTGAACACTTGTGGCGTTCTGTGCTTCGTCAAGTATGATAAAGGCATTGTCGAGTGTGCGTCCACGCATGAAAGCAAGCGGCGCGATTTCGATAACATTATTTTGTACAAAATTGGCAAGTTTTTCACCGGGAATCATATCATCCAGAGCATCATATAAGGGTCGAAGGTAAGGGTCAACTTTATCCTTGAGGTCTCCGGGCAAAAAGCCAAGTCGTTCACCTGCTTCTACGGCAGGGCGAGTGAGTATGATTTTTCTGACCAAGCGATTTTTTAAAGCTCTTACGGCGAGTGCTACTGCGGTGTAGGTTTTACCTGTTCCGGCAGGTCCGATGGCAAATACAATATCATTGCTTTCGGATGCCTCTACAAGGCGTTTTTGGTTTTTAGTTTTGGCTTTTATGGGCGTACCGCTACGTCCATGCACGATGACGTTGCCGTTTTCTTTCGTGCTGACACGATAGTCAAAGGGGTTTTCACCATCAATAATTTCCAAGACATCTTGTTCAGGAAGTTGCTCTTGCTGTTTGAGCAAACGCAGCATTTTTTCTAATTTTTCCTTACAGGCTTGGGTGTGTTTTTTTTCGCCGGAGATCTTGACCGTGTTACCACGAGAAGTAATCTTTACATCAGGAAAGGCTTTTCTTATTAAGTTAAGGTTATTGTCGTTTTGCCCGTAGAAATCTACGAGCGGAACACCATTGTCGATAGTTAATATAATGTCACTCAAATTTTGTCCTCGAATAATTTAGTACATTGTAAAAAAGTCTATTGGCTTTACAAGTGTATTGGTTGATAAAAATAATAGCTCGAATTTATTTTGGTCGTCCTATTCAAGCGATTCAAAGGTACTATAATTCAAACTCAAACACAAGTTCTGTTTGATTATGTTTCGTTGAATTATTGCGATAAATGTAAAAATATCCATGAAATCTTTTAAATCCTATACTCCAATCTACACAAATCCATTTTTCACAGCTTTTTCTACCAATCCTTGTCTGACTTGCTGCGTCTTTTATCCCCTTTGCGTAATTTTTCTTGTACTTTTTGGTCTTCATTTTCCATGATGTCAAGGATTTTCATGGCTTCTTCCTTGCTCATGTCTTGTGGTTGAGGTTGTTCTTCGGATTCTTCATTTTGTTCCTTTTCTTCTTCTCCTTCACTTTGATTTTGTTGTTGTTGTTGTTGTTCTTGTTCTTCTTGTTGCTCTTGCTGCTCCTGTTCTTGCTGCTGCTGTTGGTCTTGCTCTTCTTGGTCTTCTGATTGTTCGCCCTCTTGTTGCTGTTGCTGTTGTTCTTGCTGCTGTTGCTGCTGCATTTTCATTTGCTGAAGCGCGTAGGCGAGGTTGTATTTGGTCGCCATGTCTTTTGGATTGATTTTGAGGGCTTGCTTATAGGCATTGATACTTTCTTCTAAGTTTTGTTGGGCAAGATAAGCATTGCCGAGATTGTACAAGGCATCGGATTTGGTTTTGCCGTCTTTTGCAATGGCTTCCGCCGAACTATAATGTTTGACGGCTTCTTCGTATCTGCCTTGTTCGTAAATGGCATTGCCGAGATTGTATGTACCGCGTAGTGAAGCAGGGTCATCTTGTATGGCACGACGATATTGTTCTTCGGCGTGTTCAAAATCACCGTCTTTGTAGTCGCGGTTGCCTTCACGAATCTGTTGCTTGCTTTGTGCAAAAACATTAACCGCAAGGAAAACAGATAGTATTGTAAGGATGTATTTATTCATTTTCATTAATAACGCAAATAACGGGTTAAAAAATATTGATTAACAAAAATAATATGTCGATAGTTTCAGTGATTTTTGTGTTAAAAATATTTTTACAAAAATACAAAAAACGTCAACACATTGCAAATGTGTTGACGTTCTTTTATTTAACTGATTTTGAATAGACTTTATTGCAATACTAATTTTCCGGTAGCTGTTTTTCTATCACTTTCCAAATGATAAAAATACACGCCACTTTCGAGTTCTTCACGCTGAATGATGAATGTCGTGCCACGTATTTCTTCGTGTGTGCGAATGATTCTGCCTGTTACGTCAGTTATTTTTAATGTAAAAAATTCATTCGAAGGATTCGGAAAAGTAAGGATCGCTACATCGGTAGCCGGATTTGGAGTAATACTCGCTTCTATTGTAGTCAAAGGATTTTCTATACCAACGACCATGAGGCAATCTCCGCCGATTTCGCTTAGAGTTTGCTCGTCGTCACTATTGATAATTTCTGTGATGGATTCGATACAGATTTGGTCATCAGTAATTTCTGAGTAATAAATTCTACACAAAGGGTCGCCAAATGATTTTTCAATATATGCCATATCATACGAAATGCCGATGACGGTTTGTCCGCCTACGGTGGCTTGGGGTGTGATTGGATAAATGGTCGGATCGACCAAATTTTCTACATAAGCAATGTCGATACCACTCATATTAAATTGATAAGCAGTAATAAGGCTACCGGGATTGGTGATGTCAATATCAATGTATTTTTCACTATAATTGATGTCATTGATGCTCAAACCAACGGTTTGATTGGTATTGAGAATACCGCTTGGAAATCTACAATGGTCATGAAAACCAGTTTCGGGGTGAGGGTGAGTTTCACCATATTTTATGCAGCTTGCCAGCAATGCAGCATCATAGACAGTGATGGCATTGTCACCGTTAAGGTCATTACAAGGGGTTGGCGTGATTGTATTGTCAAGTATTTTTGCAACGTAGTTTTGGGAATCTGCTACATCTTGTGAGCTATTGGCATTCAGGTCTCCCATGAGGGCTGTACCATTACATGTTCCCTCGCAATCAGGCTGTGCAGAGCCGTATATTTCTCCGGCACAGTCTATGAATCTTTCACAGTCTGCAAGCCTCTCGACTGCTCGCGTGCCACTTGGCTCGGTGTAAATACGAATACAGGCTTGCGCCCAGTTGTTCTCAAAATCGGTCTCATAACGCCCGAGTGCGTCGGGGGCATTGTCCCAATTGACACGAGCTACGAGCGTGTATGTTCCGTCTTCCGTATCAGTCACATCTATCCATTGACAGTCGAGTTGTGCGTCATATATATCTCCGCATCCGGCAGTGATTCCCATGTCTTGGCAATTGTAAGTCATGATAGGACATTCAAGGTCGATTACGCAAAATCCTGTTTTTTGTCCTATTGGTATTTCCGTACCCTCGTCGTCATATAAAATATATTCGGCGTAGCCGTCGTAGTGATTATGATTATGACAATTATCATAGGTAAATTGGTCTGGATTGGCACTTGGCTTGCCAATGTAATAATCAACTTCTCCAATATTTCTGATGTGTGTTGTAAAACGCACAACATCTCTCGTACCATAACCATTCAAACAACCTTCGCTTACGAAACAATTATCAGTATTATCGACTGTTCCCATCTGAAGGGTATTTCGGAGTTTATCTTCTAATAAAACCAAATCAGGTCCGGGGCAGCCTACATCTCCTCCGTAAAGGCAACTGTCGTCAGATTCCGTAGCGAGCGGATTATAATTGCAAGCCGCCATATCGGTACAGCCAACGACTGGTCCTTCGTAAGAGAGTGACCAATTGATCATTGTGCCTTCACAGTCTCCGGCGGCATCACCGATTCTGATATAATAGGTCACGGCAGGATTTAAGGCAGCTTGAATACTGGCAGCCGCATTACATTCAGTATTATTATCATTATAAAAAATAGTACCGATATTACTTTCGTAATTGGTGTTATTACAATTGTCGTATATCCATATTTTGGTATTGCAGGAGTTGAGGTCGCAAGTCGTAATCTTGTACATACCGGCTTGTGATGGTGTGAATTCGTAAAATTGATTCGCCGTTTCTGTCGTATAATTACCTTCCGAAACAGGAACGGCTTGATTGCAGACTAATCCGGGCGGACAATTGAAAGAAGTAGATTCTATATCATCAAACTCACCACCCGAAGCGACAACCGCACCTTCAAAAATAACCTCATAACTGCCATTGCCCTCTTCACAACATATACCATTGTCAAAAGAATCATTAATGGTAAAATTCAGACAAGCATCGGGTGGAACACAAAGCGTGTCTGTGAATTTTGTACCGATATGTTCGTCCCCACTTGGATAAGTTCCTGGGTTGACTAAACCGTAAGTTACACCGGTATTATTATCTGAAAGTTTCCAGTAGGTTTCCGTACCAAATTTATCAATCGTTACATTGACGATGACTTTAGACTTGTCTGTTGTACATGTTGAATAGCCCGTACAAGTATTTGGTAATGAAAGGGTGGCAAAGTTGAGCAATTCGCAGCCACTACCATCGTCTGTTACAGAAAATCTATAATTTCCTGCTCCGCCAATCACATCAATCAATGCGCCTGTTCCGGTGACGGTTTGACCACTCGGCGTGAGGTATGACCACGAATAATCAAAATTTGGATTGACCTGCGGATGTCCTCCTTTTAGCTCAACACTAATCGCGCAACTATTGACGCGAATACGAGGTTTGATTTCGGATTTCATATAGACGGTGTAACCTTCACTTGGATTAAGTCCGGTGCATTGCGTGTCAATTGCACCTGTTGCACCATTGCCTATCATTGGCGCAATGTAATAGGTGATTCCTGTACCGTCGGACTGCAAATTTACGCTTGTTCCATACGTATTTTGCCCACTTTGTATAAGAATACCTGCATAATTTTCATCATCAAAGGGATACGAATCATTCGGAACAAGACCGGAGGGAACACTGGTCTCATTCAAAGGGTCACTCAATACCCAAGCTCCCCAAACGACATCTGGGAAACCCGCAGAAGCATCAGTAACTTCATTCATAACCGAAAGTACTTCGGGCGAATCATTCTCACAAAGCGAGATAGCACCATTGCCAACAATCGTACCGCCAGACAATTGGCATCCTGAAATTTCTACATTTAAATTGTCTTTAATATCATTTGAATGTGAGAAATTATAAAAAAAGATAAGACAAATAAATAAGTATAGGTTTTTCATAAGTAGGTAAACTTGTTATAAGGTAATCAAAACATCGCGCTATGTCTCCCTTTCAGGGCTGGCGAAGTGTTTTGTTGGGGCGACGGGCTTACACCCACCGTTGCTATATGACATCCCTTTGGGACTTATTTTAATACAAATACAATTATTATTCAGTAGAATACATTGTTTTGCCTGCATTTTAAAATAAAATATTTTTTAAAATGTAAATATACAACAACAATATAGATGGCAAATCGTTTGTGGGTTGGTTATAAATGAAATTTTCAGTTTAGTTGATTAGATTTCAACGTAAATGAAGCAAAAGAGGCAATATCTATACTCCTACAAATTTCATACCTCTAAGATACGTTTTAATACTGAAATTGCACAAAATGGTATAAAATTCTCACTCATCCCCAAATGGGGGTGAAATTTCTTTTTGATTCAAAGTAACACAGGCTTCCAGCCTGCACTTTCGGTGGATTTCTTTCACAGCTATACTTCTTACCCTAAAGAAGTATAACGCGGTGCAGGCTGGAAGCCTGTGTTACTTTTCACCTTATCTTGGGGATGAGCGAAAACTCTATGTTGCGGGTACGTCTTTTGTCAAATATACGCCGACGAGTATCAACATCATACCCCCCAAATGCCAGACGGTGATGAGTTCGCCGTCGAGTGCGCCGAGCAACAGAGCAACAATCGGCATGAGATACGCCACCGTAGAAGCAAAGACGGGACTTGTCAACTGGACGAGCCAGAAAAAAAGTACCGAAGCAAAGAATGTTCCCGCAAGTGACAAGGCTGCAATGTAGCCGAGACATTCCCAGGCTTGTGGGTGTGTTTGTAAGGTTGTGCTGATGTCTGTCCACCAAAAACCAAACCCGGCAAGTGGCAATAGCAGCGCGAAAGCTGCGGAACTCAAGGTAATTGGGTTGAGGTTTTGGAGACCGGCTTTGACGGTGTTTACACTAACGGCATAACAAAAACAGCCCAAAACGATGAATAAGCCAAACCAATTGTTGCCGCCTTCGAAGGCAGCTTTTCCGAAAATGATTAGCGTCATTGCGCCGGCTAAGCCGATGATTACACCAAGCATATTGCGTCGTGCGACCTTTGTAGCAAAAAATAATATACCAAGAATGAGCGTAAAAATGGGAGTCAAAGTACTCAATACGCCTGTGAGCGAACTGCTGATTTCGGTCTGAGCAATAGGGAAAAGGGCGGATGGAATACCTGTACCTACCAATCCGATAATGGCAAGGTATTTCCAATCTTTGGTTTGTACTTCTTTTCTTTTGATGAGAAAAAACGGAAAAAAAGCCACTGCCGCAATACCGACACGCAAAGATGCTACTTGAAATGGCTCAAAAGCCACTAAGCCCCATTTAATTAAGATATAAGAACTGCCCCAAATTAGGGTTAGCAAGCCGAGTGCCAGCCAGCTTTTTAGTGTTTTACTCATATAATATGTTGTCGTGGTGCGATTTTTTATCGCTTACGTATCCCAACAAAAAAGAGTGAACAACGGTTGTTGTTCACTCTTTTTTGTACAATTTTATGTGTTCGAGATTATAATAACTCCTCTATTTTCTTTTTCATGGCTTCAAATTCGACAGGGTCAAACAGGCGTGTGAGAAAGGCAATTTTGCCTTTTCGGTCAATGACGATATTGCGCGTTACACCACTTTTTTTGGAAGCGAATTTAGCAAAAATCTCCGCGCCCGGATCTAAGGCAAGCGGATAGGTCACGCCGACTTGTTTGGCAAATTCTTGTACTTTTTCGAGCGGTTCATCTCTATCTACACCTATAATTACAAGGTCTTTATCTTTGTGTGGCAACCAAATGTCTTTTTCGATATGTGGCATTTCTTTACGACATACTCCACACCAACTTGCTGTAAATTGCAGTACCACAACTTTACCGCGCAATTCTTTCAAAGATGTAGTTGTACCATCAATCAAATCCATTTCTATATTAGGAACTTTGTCACCAACTTGTACAATATAGCCACGCTCGTCGGGTTCGGTGAGGGCTGGTTTGAGTGTAGGAGTACAAGCAATAAAGCCCAATAAAATGGGCAAAATAAGTAGTAGGCTTCTCATTGATATTGTAAATTTGTTTATATCTTATTCAATAGAATTCACGGTCTTTTTTATTCTTGCTGCTTTCGTATGGCGATTGATTTTTCGCTGTATTTGAATGTGGTGAACCAATTCCCCCAAGGTCAAAGCAAGCAAACCAATCACAAAAACACCTATACGAATTTGCTCTGTGTCTTGTTGATAGTCTTCATAAAATCTCGCGATGATCGCAAATTCAAGTATCACCAACAAAACCGAGAGTAGATACATGACCGCACCCGTAAACAAGACTTTTTTAACCCATTCGGGACGCTGACGAATCATACAACGCCTTAATAAATTGCGATAGGAACGCTGTTCCGGTGACATCTTAATCAACTCCTTTGCAATATGAGCCGAAGCAGTATAATCATGTAAGTAAAAATAAGCTAATCCTTTTTGATATAAGGATTTATGAAAAATGTCTTCGCCTTGTACAAAACGAACATTTTGGAGAATAGATAATTTTATGAGGCGATCCGCTATTTTGAGATAAGGTTTGTATAGTCGAAGTTTGAAAAGCGCATCACCGTAAGCAGCCAACAAATGATTTTGTTCTTTAAATTCTAATTCATTGAAAGACGGTTCATGAAGTTTAAAAAAATTCACCACATTGCGCGGTTCTTCCTTGTCCAATTCTTTGAATTGACGGAATACCCTCGAACCCTGTATGTGCGTTTTTTTTATCATGTAGATAGAAGTGTATATATGATTCAACAAACCTCACCTTTAGTTCCGTTTTCGTGTAGTAAGATACACATTTTTTAGATGATTTTTTAAAAAAATATGCAAGAAGACGACATTTTTGTAAAAAAATGTATGAATGGAGTTACTTGAGCAATACACTGTTGGTTTTGTTTGCTTGATATTGTTGATAAATATCCTTGATATTCTGTTTAAATGATGCCTCTGTCAGCACTCGTTCAATGTGTTGTTGAATGGTACTTTTGTCATCTTCATTTTTATTGCCGCGAATGCCGATACCATGATAAGCTACACGCGCAGCACAGCCATTTTGGTCATGTTGTTCGCCGGAATAGACGAGCATCGGCACACGAAAATATATACATTCATTAATGGTATGAATACCGCCATGATTAATCGAACAATCTGCATATTGGAGAACGTCTAACTGTGGAATCCAATCAAAAATATGCACATTTGAAGGTATGGAACTATCCAAATTTTTCGTAGATTGCCCACCCATTCCGACTATCAATATCCAATCCTGCCGCTCACCTACCGCTTCAATAATGCTTTGTAAAAATGTCGAACCTCCTTTTTTCATCGTACTGATAGAACAATAAATCAAACGATGTCCTGTTTGTTTTTTTTGATTAAAAATATTTATAAGTTGTTGATTTACAATATCATTCGAGCGAATATCTTTACGTTGTGCATACACCATTCCGCCAATGTAGCGCAGATTAGGGCGTGGCTCATGCGGAAATTCCAAAGCCCAATGCGTCATGCTCCATACGGGCAAAGTCCGGTAGCCGAAGGGTTCGGGCCACTGATAAGAGACCAATTCTTGCAAGGGAAAATTTACCGTTTTTGCGTAAGCACACAATACACTACGCCTATCCGTAAAACCACTCAAAAGCCTTTGTTTCCAATTTCCCCAACGTCGTTTTTTTCGTTCTTTTTGCCATATTTTTTTCACATTAACACAGTCGTCCGGCATCAAATCACTCCAAAGCGGTGGCAGCCCTTCCCGTTCCCACACCGAAAACCACTGACTCAATAGCGTCACCTGAAAGTCCATCGAAACCGCCGTTATGATATGTTCGTGGAGTTCCATATCCAGCAATATTTTGTCAGGGTTGACTTGGCGAAGTATGGTAGAAAATTCGTCCATGCCGAGTTGCTGTATGGCTGTTTTTTGTAGTTGTCTGAAATTGACAATTCGATGAGTGGCACGTTGCCATTTGTATTGATAATCAGGTAATTGTGGCGAAGGGTTAAAATTAACAGGCGGCAATTGAAGGTAGGTAAAACCTTGCACTTCCACACGCTCACGTACATTATGCGGACAGGCATACGTCAGCCTATGCCCCGCCTTTTCCAAGCGCGACACCAACTCAAAACTCGCATGAAGCATACCCGTTAAGCCGGTTGTGATGATGAGTATATGTGAATTATCATCCATTCATGTTTTTATATTTTGAAATTTATATTTTGTATTCTATGCCTGTGATTCTTGTTCTAATATCTCCAAAATCACTTCCTCTATATGTCTTCCTAATTCCGCAATTGTGGTATATTCAAATACTTTATTGACAGTTATTTTCAAATCGAACGCCTCTTCTATTCGCGTCACCAGTCTCAAAGCTGCCAGAGAATTTCCACCAATATTTAAAAATCTATCATGCACTCCAATTTGCTCTATTTCAAGCACTTCTGACCACAATTCATGCAAAATTTCTTCAAATTCATTGGAAGGTGCTACATAAATTTGCTCACTCACAGTATTATCCAAAATAGGCAAAGCGGCGTGGTCTATTTTTCCGTTTTGAGTGATTGGCAGAGCATCCATATAAGCAAAGTAAGTGGGCAACATATATTCAGGCAATTGTCGCGCAAGGTGGTCGCGCAGTAGATTTGCTGCCGTTTTTGTACCCGTATAAAAGGCTGCCAATTGCGGGTCTAATGTTTCATTTCGGGCGGCTTGCAGGGTGACAACACAATTTTCTATAAGCATGTACGTGTTCAATGCGGCTTCAATCTCTCCCAATTCAATGCGTCGTCCACTGATTTTTACCTGTTGATCTACTCTGCCGAGATATTCTAATTGTCCCCTTTCGTTGAGTCGCGCGAGGTCACCTGTACGATACATGCGTGGCGCAAGCGTAGGATATTTTTTGGTAAATTTTTCTTTGGTCAAACCTTCACGTTCCCAATATTTTTTTGCCAAACCCGCTCCGGCTACATACAATTCACCGACTACACCTTGCGGTACAGGATGTCCGAAATCATCCAATATAAAAGTCTGCATATTGGCAATTGGGCTACCAATCGGAACGGATGTTTGTATGGTGTTTTTCGGATTAAATTGCTGTGCAGTACACCCTACCGTAGCTTCCGTAGGACCGTATTCATTATAAATTTTCAATTCGGAAGAAAATGAATTTTGAATAGAATTGGCAAGGTCAGTTTTAAAATCTTCACCACCGACAATCATTGTTATGATAAGTGAATTTTCGTAATTTTTCCCTTTTAATAATGCTAAATGTGAAGGCGTTAATTTGATAATATCAACCTTGTTTTCTTCTATCACATCCAATAATGCTAAATCCGCACCTGTTTCGTTTTCTTCATAAATAATTGATTGTCCATTACTTATTAAAGGTAAAAATAAAGACGTTATTGTCAAATCAAAACCAATCGAAGTGAATAAAGGCATCGTCGGATTTGGGATAGTGACGTATTCTGACTTTGCCCACTGTAGATAATTGCTCAACGATTTGTGCGAAATGACTACGCCTTTTGGCTTGCCCGTAGAGCCGGATGTGTATATGATGTATGCAGGAGAAGTGGAATGAACTGCCAGTGTAGTGACAGGATTTTGTCGGATGTTTTCGCGCTCATTGTCCAGATTCAATATTGGTGTTTGGGTTGTCAATTTGACTGCCAAATTGCGGTGTGTTATCAGCAAGTTTGCTTGTGCATCTTCCAACATGTAACGCACTCGCTCCGCAGGATAATCCGTTGCTATCGGAATGTATGTTGCACCACATTTCCAGACTGCAAAAATACTCACCAACAGATCCAGTGAACGCTTAGTGTAAATCGCTACGCGACTGCCCGACGTGATATTCTTTGATTGAAGATAATGTGCGAGTTGGTCTGTTTTTTTATTAAAATCGCGATAAGTGTAGTTTTCTTTTTTGTAAAAAATGGCAATATTTTCAGGATTATTTTTTGCTTGATTTTCAAATAATTGTAAAACAGAAATCTGCGCGATGTCTGACACTTTTGAAGTGTTCGAAGCCTCATTTCCCTTACTATTCAGCCCAATAATAATTTCCTGATATTCTTTTTCAGAAAGTAAAGACGCTTGGAAAATAGATTGCGTTCTATCTGCAATAAAGGCATCTAATAATTTCAAAAAATGTCCTTCGATACGCTTTTGTAATGTCACATCAAACACCGCTTCATTAATATCAAAATACAGTTGAATATTTCCCGTGCCATCAAAACTCACGACTTGTAAACGTAAGTGGTGAATAGCGTCTGCATGATTGGGGTACAACCAATTTGTAATGACAGGAATACCGTTGAAATCTTCAAAAGTTGCATGAATATAATTGAGAACTACATTGATACCCCGATTCAATTCGGTCGAGACCATGCCCGATTGTGCGTACTTCAAAAACTCCAAAGTATTCATACTAACTCGCTGAAAAAGAGTTTTAAATGTATCATTTTTTTCTATGGTATTTATCAAAGGAAATAACTCAATACATACACCGGGCATATTTTTGAAAGCTGCCGTAGCGCGATTATGTGCAGGTGTGCTTATCGCCAATTCCGACTGTCCGCTTACCCGATGCAGCCATGCAAAAAGCACCGTTGTAAAGATATTGAACAAAGATAAATGCTCCGTCCAAGCCCGAATATCTACCTCGTGTGTAAGCGCACGTAAGCGCGTAGAACGCTCCAAGCCTAAGTCACAAATAATACGTTCAGATTGCGTGGGAGGAATGTTTTTTTTAGATTTTGAAATGCCGTATAAACGTGGCATTTGGGGAAGTGACTGAGATTTTTGTTGCCAAAATTGGGTAGCGGAATTATTTTTTTTGCTGTTTTCTTTTTCGTAATTTAAATAATCATTAAAAAGTGTAATTTCTGGTATTTCGTTTTGTGTTTTATTTGATAAATGTCCATAAATTTTCGCCATATTTCGATACAAAACCGAAGCCGACCAAGCATCTGAAATCAAATGATGTTGACTGGAATACCAAACATATTTTTCTTCCGAAAATCGTATCAATACCGAATCAAATAAGCACCGCGACAGGTCAAACATTCGACTGTTTCGCTCGGCAAGCCACACCTCAAAATCTGCCTCTGCCGACCAATCCACAACTTCCATTTCATGAGGCAATTCTGGCAATACTTTTTGTTGCGGCACACCTTTTACGACCTCAAAAACCGTCCGCATTGCATCGCTGCCTTGCACCAACAAACGAAATGCCTCACGAAATATCTCCACCTCAATTTTACCCGCTAATTCAAAGGTAAAAATCATATTGTACAGTGGCACATTCGGGTGTAGTTGTTGCCCCGTCCACAGTAGTAACTGGCTCTTTGTGAGTGGTTTAGATTGATTCATATTAGGTGTAGCCGTTCACCGTCAACCGTCTGTCGTTTGCCGTTCTGCCACGTAATTACTGATAGCTTCGATGTTCATAAAATGTTCAATCACCATATCCGTCGGCGGTATGGTGATGCCGTATTCCTCCTCAATAAAAGCGATAATTCGCATCAAGCCCATAGAATCTACCAAGCCACTGCCGAGCAAATCGTCTTGGTCGGTCAGTTGGGTGTCAGGGCTGTTGAGGATTTCTTTTTTGATATATGTTGTTAGTGCTTCCTTCATAATTTTTTACCGTAGAAACGCGATTGATCACGTCTCTACAATTTCAATGTTTTATAATCAATTTTCCCTGCGGTGGTGCGTGGTATTTCATCCACAAATTTGATGTGATTTGGTATTGCATAGCCGGGTAAAAGCATAACAAGATACGATTTTAATGTGGATTCTTCGATGTCTTTTTTTAGGTTCACAACAGCTTTGATATGTGCTTCATCTTCATTTTTTATAGCAAAAACTGCCACTTCTCCAACGGCTTCGTGGGCAGTCAAAACCGCTTCTACCTCATCCAATTCTACCCGATAACCACGTATTTTTACCTGTCTATCTTTGCGTCCGAGAAAATGTAAATTGCCTTGTTCACACATTTTTACAAGGTCACCGGTACGGTAAAAAACCTCCTCACAACCATCAATTCTTTGTCTTTTATAAAAACCTTTTTCGGTCAAATCGGGTCTGCCCCAATAGCCTTTCATTTGAGTTGCGGAGCGCACAAGGAGTTCGCCCGTTTCGTTTGTTTTTACAGGTTCGTTGTTTTCATTATAAATTAAAATTTCGGTATTCCCCCAAACTTTTCCAAGGGGTATTGTCGTATCTTTTTCGGATAAATTAGAAAAGTGATAATAAGTACATTGATTGACTTCCGCAGGTCCGTAAACATTAGAAAAACAGGCATTGGGTATCACCTCTATGAGTGTACGAAGGTGCTTGACGGGGAAGGGTTCGCCACCATACAGCACCCAACGAATCGCCGAAAAATCGCACTTATCCACTATCCCCGGCTGCAATAATTGCGTCAATGCAAGCGGTACAGAATACCAAATCGTAAGGCGTTCTTTTACTATTAATTGCGCCATACTTGCAGGGAGTTTGGTGTGAATATCCGGTACAATAACTGTGGTTCCACTCGCATAAGGCATTGTAAAATAGCCCATTGTGGAAATATCGAAGTGTAGCGCGGCGTGGTTGCCGAGTCTGTCCGTCGGTTGTACATCATAAAGGTCGGCAGAGAGTTTGGCATAAGCCAATCCGCTGCGGTGCGTGTGCATGATGCCTTTGGGCGTACCCGTAGTTCCGGAGGTGTACATGATGTAGGCGAGGTCATCTTCGAGGGTACGGATATTAGGTTTTGTGTGGGGTAATTTTTGTATTTTTTTTTGTATAGATGTTCGAATATTTAAATTGTCACAAAAAGCTGTGAAGTCCTCCCCCCAACCCCCTTTAAAGGGGGAGATAACAGTGGTATCATTCCCTCCAAAGGGAGAGATAATACTTTTTATACCTAAGTTTTGTGTAAGGATTTTTTTCAGATTTTTTTCTTGATTTTTATTACTGATTAAATGCTTAATTCCGCAATCCTGAATGACAAATTGTGTGCGTGCAGGTGGCGCGGAAGGATCGAGCGGAACAAAAGCCGCACCCGCCGACATAATACCATACACCGCCACCGCAGTTTCCAAACAACGGTTGAGGTAAATGCCGATTCTGTCACCGCGTTGCACACCAAGTTCGATGAGCAAGTGCGCGAGTTGGTGACTTTGTGCTGTCAGTGCCTTGTAGGTTAATGCTTTATCACCACAACGAAAAGCCTCGTTATCGGGATAACGATTGGCGGAATTTAGGATGCTATGTTGTAGTAAATACATCGTGATAGAACGCGAATTAACCGGATTTCGCAGATTTTATAAATATTTTTTTAAATAAAAAAAATTACGTATAAATTATTTTATAAATAAAATAAATCCAATGAAACATGTTCCATTAGAAGGTATATCATCAGCTAATTATCAATTTCCCAACTAAATTCTTCACCCAACAAGTCAATTAATTTTTGATTTTCTTCTTTAAAATAATGGTCTAATTTGGTGACAGTCTCCGATGAAACTTTATCATATTTTCCTACATTTCTTTTCGACAAATCATCAGGCAAAATAGTTGAAATACCAAGATATTTATAAACTCTAATCAATTCACTTTCAGGATTTTGAAAGAAATTTTCACTTTTAATAAAAAGAAATTGTTCACGTTGAAAATGCTTTAACCACCACGATAATTGGCTGTAATATTTTCCCCTTTCAAGATAATAAAGATTGTGTTTTTCTTGGGTGTATTCTTCTGTAGCATTTTGTTTTCGGAGTGCTTCGAATTCACGTTTTATGGTGGCTTCAAAGGTATTTAATGGCTCTGTATTTCGCCTTAAACCCATAGCATAACCTGAATATGCGCGGTCAATAGGATTTCGGAGCAACACAATTAATTTGACATCTGGCAAGATCGACTTGGCACGTCTGGCTGCTTTTGGATGAAAGAGGTAAGAAGGCGTTGCTTCTCCCGTAATTTTGGAGTTGATACGAAGCGGAAAATGACTTTTGTACCAAGACAATCCTTTCTCAAAATAAAGATTAAAAAAATAAATCTCTTTTTTGTAGGATAGATTGAGTTCGGGGTGTTGGTAAAGATAATAAAACAAGGAAGTAGTACCACCTTTTTGCGTACCAATGATAATAAAATCTGGCAACTTTCGCCAGCGACTTGTGGCGATTCTATACCTAAAATTTATCCTTCGTACCAGTCTGTGGTAGCGTCTTTGTATGCCTGATTTTATATTCATTTTTCGTAGTGCGATGCTTCCAGCTCGCGTGTATGTGTGTGGCGCGAACTGGAAGTATCGCGCTATGGGTAATTACAAACCTAAAAATTTTGCAATTATATTTCGTTGAATATCAGATGTTCCTGCATAAATAATCCCAGCAACAGCATCGCGCAGACCGCGTTCTACACCAAATTCGGTGAGGTAACCATTGCCGCCATGCACCCGTATGGCATCAAGGCTGGAGGCAACATACGCCTCACTCAAATGCAGCTTCAACATCGCTGCTTCGAGCATAGCTGGCTTGTCATGTTTTTTGAGCCAAGCCATTTTATAGAGCATCAAGCGCGAAGTTTCGAGGCGCAACTTCATGTCCGCGATTCGGTTGGAAACAGACTGGAATTTACCAATCGGCTGTCCGTACTGTTGGCGCGATTTCGCGTAGGCAATGGCTTCTTCGAGTTGGCGTGCCATAGCTCCCAATTTACCCGCCAAGATACAGCAACGATCGTATTCCAATGAGTGATTCGAGATACTAAAACCTGCACCTTCTTTGCCCAATCTGTTTTCGTCCGGCACAAAACAATTGTTAAATTTGATGCGCCCGAGCGGTACAGTTCGTAAACCCATTTTATGTTGAATAGGCTGACATTCAAAGCCTTGCATCGTTTTATCTACGATAAATGCCGTCACTCCCCACTTGCCTACCTTATGATTTGCATTAGCAAAAGCGACTGCAACATCGGCAATCGGCGCAAGCGTGACCAAGCGTTTTTCGCCATTGAGAAGGTAGCCACCATCCACTTTTTCTGCTGTCATTTTCATATTAAAAACATCCGAACCGGAGGTGTCTTCGCTCAATGCGTGTGCGCCAATCCACTCACCACTTGCCATTTTTGGAAGGTATTTTTGCTTCTGTTTTTCAGTGCCAAAAAGTGTGATAGACATTTGAACTGCCCATATATGTGCGTTGAGTGCAATGGTCAATCCGACATCTTTGCAGCCATAGCCCAAACCCTCCATAGCATAAGCAGCACGCAATATATCCACCTCTTCGTGACTACCGCCGTAGCGAGCCGGCGCACCAAGTCCTTGTATGCCAAATTTACCGCATTTATCCCACAAGTCGCGGGCAAATGTACCCTCGTGGTCGCGTTGTATGAGGGCATCGTCATTGAGTTCGTTTTTAGCAAATTCAACGACGCGCTCGCGATAATCTGTATATTCTTTAGACCAAGAAAAATCCATTTGATATAAATGAAAAATGTAAAATAATAAGTATAAAAGTGTGAATTGCGATAATGTTTTGCAATTGTTTGATTTTAAGATTTTTATAAATAAAAAAATAAAATTTATTCAATAGCATTATCAAGTTTATTACATGCGATTTTTTTGTTTAAAATATGTATTAATTGTTTAAATGTGTTTAAAATTCGTACTTGACATTAGCTTTAATATAAAAAGGAGTGCCGGGGGTAAAATGTATTTCTTCGATAGGTTCGGGTTCGTTGAGTAAGCGGGATTCAGTAGCAAATTGGGCTTCATTCCAGTCGGTATTAAATAGGTTTTCTATATTGATACCAAAGCTCAATTTTCGGAACTGATAACCCATATTAAGGTCGGTAATGAAGTAACCTTTTGCTACAATGCTGTTGTCCTCCTTAGCGGGTCTGTCGGCAAGATAACGGACATTGATACCGCCAAATAGTTGACCTTTTTTCATATTCAAACCACCTGTTGCTGTCGTGATGGGAGCAAGTGGAATATATTGATTATCAATCTCTTCTTCGATGCTACGCGCAAGTGTGTAGGTCACATCTGCATCCGCATATAGCCAATCCAAAAACTGATAGCGCAAGTCAAAATCGACCCCCAAACGTCGCGTTTTGCCACTCGGTTCTACCACGCCTTCGTCACCGACATAGACAAATTCTTGCTGTAAAAACAGATACCACAAGGCAGTATTAACAAGCATTCTCGGGATAGGTTTCCAAATTGTGCCAATATCTGCCCCATAAGCTGCCGGAAGAATATCTTTTTGTTCAGGATTGAGGACAAGGCGCGTGTCATTAGAGTGAAAACCGACACCTGTTTTTAGGAAAAATTGGATGTCACGATTTGGGCTATAAATGAGGTTGAAATTAGGACTTGGAATGCTAGTAGAGCGAGACTCGCTTTTGTAAGTCGGATGAAACCTGTCGGTATAATTAAATTTGAAATAATCGAAGCGAATACCCGGATTAATGAGCCAATTGCCAACCTCATATTCTACATTTGCGTAAGCAAAAATATTGGACTCGTCCACATCACCAAATTGAATTTGAGATAGCGTAGTTTTACGATTTAATGTACGGGAGAGTTCGTTGTCATTAATGTCATCATAACGAATACCTGCGCCAATTTGAAGGAGTAATTCCGAATTGTCAAAATTGCTAATGTGATTCCATTCCGTATTGATCCCAAAAATTTGTCGGTTCTCTTTCTGCCGAATTTGGTCACCGTTTTCTGGGTCATTTAAAAAGAAAGTAAAGTTGGAGTATAATTCAAAATCGTATAATGAATAGTATAAATTATTTTTTATAAATGACTTGCTGTCAATACTTTTTGTGAAATCAAGCGCAATGTTTGTACGTCCGGTATAGCCACCCTCGGTATCGTCTATCGCGCCAAAGCGGGTGATTTGCTCTGTATCCACTACGCGCTGCGGTATCTGACCGGAAGCGTCCCAACGGCTGGTAAAATGTGAAAGCAACAGGGAAACTTTATCTAAATTTTCCAACCTTCCTGTATATTTTGCCATGAGATTAAGGCGACTAAAATTTTGTGAAGATTCAAACGGACCGTCGGTAATCAAATATTCTGCGGCAGCATAGGCGTTGTGTTTTTCGGTTTGTAATAAATTAAATAAACCCACATTTCGGAAGGTATTAAAACGTCCGGCTTCAATGCTGAACATATTTTTATTGAGGCGTTCTTTTAATTGAAAATCAACATAACCTGCGGTAGCAAAATTGCCTTTGTTGGCGTAATATGGTCCTTTTCCAAAATCAATATTTTCGATAATTTCTGGTGTCACAAAATGAAGGTCTGCATAGCCTTGTCCATGTGCGTGTGAGACCATATTTACAGGCATTCCATCCACGGCAATAGCGATGTCCGTTCCGTGGTCAATATCAAAACCGCGTAAGAAAATTTGCTCGGCTTTACCTCCTCCCGCATGTTGTCCGATGAACAGACCGGGTACTTTTCGGAGAACTTCCTGTGAGGATTGAACAGGATTGGTTTTGATGTCAATATCGGTAATAAAATTGATAGATTTAATGTCCTGCCCAACCACAACTTCATCCAAATCAAAGGATTTTTCCTGCATGATTATCAGTAGTTCATTATTAGCATTTTTGATAATAATTTTTTGATTTTCAAAACCAAAAAACGTCACTTGAAGCGTGTCGCCGACATGCACATCTTCCAAAATGAAGTTGCCCAATTCGCGGGAGTGTGTATGATGCGGATGGTCGGAATTGGCATTTTCTATATACGCACCAATTAAAGGCGTTTTATACTGGTCAAATATTCTGCCTTTAATGCTTTGTGCATCAATTGAATGTATATTGAAAATACACACAATCATAAAAATACTTAAGACTACTTTAATGTAGATATAAATGTTCGCAGCTTTCATTTTTTGCTTATTTCGATTCACTTTTTATATATTCAACCTCTCTTAAAACCAAAGTTTCCATAGGCATTTCACGTACAAACTCATAAGGACTTTTGGCATCTTCGGGTATGCTTTCCAACTCAACCTCTGTACCCAAGCCAAGTGCTATCGCATATTCGACAAATAATTCCATAACCACCCAGTCTTCCAATGCCCAACCTGTAGAATCAAAAACAGTTTTCTGATGACGATATTTCGTAAAATTTTCTTGGTTTTGAACCACCTCTACCCAGTCCGATCCGATATATTTTTCCTCCAGTCGTTGACATTCGCCTTCCACAAGTGCTTGCTGTTTGAAATCGGGGCAGACGAAACTACTTTGCAAAAACGATAAAGGAATTTCGACCTTTCCCGGAAAATCAGACCCAACTGCATTAATGTGGAGATGTGCTTTAGATTGAACGCCATTAAACAATGGACCTGCGCCTACATCTATGGAAGTCGCTGTACACAAAATATCGGATTGTTCAACAATTTTCGTAATATCAGATGCTTGGATAGGTATATTCAAATTCAGGGCGGCAATTCTTTTTTGAAAAGAATTTATCGTAGATTTATCCGAATCATAAATGAATATTTTTTCAAAATTAAAAACCCTCGAAAGTGCATGTAACTGGGTGACAGCCTGCGCTCCGCAACCAATTAAACCGAGCGCTTTTGCGTCTTTTTTTGCCAGAATTTTACTGATCACCGCCGAAGATGCCCCCGTGCGTAGAGCCGTCGGCAATACTCCGTCAATAAGACTTTTTAGATGTCCTGTTTTTGTGCAGTACATTGAAATAGAGGACATTATAGTTGGAATATTTTTTTTGTTAGGATTATTGGGATGATAACCTACTACCTTAATTATTGCGTCATTTCCCTTGTGATAAAGCGGCATCCACTCTATCAGTCCGGTTACAGGTGTTTCGTAATTGAAGCCGGAACGCATCGGAATTTCGACATCTTCGGGCGTGTAAGATTGTAGTGCTTTTTCCAACCTTTCAATGAGTATATCCATGACCTCATTCAGCCCTTTATTCAAGACTACCTGTTGTACATCTCCAGCCGATAAGACCAGTGTTTTGTTCGTTTTCATCTCCATAATTAGGGCAATTCATTTGTTTGGTTAGCGTCATTTTATTTTTCAAAGCAAATATATCAATAAAACGATATATTTTTTAGAAATAATCAGCTATATTTGAAATCGAACAATAATGTACCTACTTTGTTGTGTCACTTGTTGTTTTGTTTACATAATTTAAAATAAGCATATCAAATCTTATCAAAAAAATCCTATCCATACTAAACGATACAGAACGTCTGCGATTCAATTTTTTGCTATTGATGATACTCATTATGGCAATATTGGAGGTCGTGGGTATTGCTTCTATTTTGCCTTTTATGCAGGTAGTGGCACAGCCTGAATCTATACAAAATAATACATGGTTAAATTGGATTTATATACAATTAGGTTTTCAATCCAGTCGTGAAATGCTCATTTTTACAGGCGTTTGTGTCTTAGTACTTTTGACACTTTCCAATGTTTTTAAAGCCTTCACTTCGTGGCAACAACACAAGTTTTCTTGGGATGTTTCACATGATTTGGGTACGCGATTGTTGCGAGTATATTTAGCTAAACCTTATGGATATTTTCTAACACACAACACTTCCGAACTACTCACTAATCTCATTGTAGAAGCCGGACGAGTAACTACCAGTATCTTGCTTCCTCTGTGCGAATTGATATCACAAATCACTGTTTGTTTGCTAATATTTGGTCTTTTGATTGTCGCCAGTCCGACAGTGGCATTGGGCATGATAGTGATATTAGGAGCGGCTTATGGCCTGGTTTATTTCGCTCGAAAAAGCTACCTCACAAGACTTGGTAAAGAGCGAGTACATACCAATAGAAATAAATTTTTACACCTCAAAGAAATGCTTGAAGGCATCAAAACTTTCCGTGTCTATGGTGTAGAAAATTTCTTTTATCATAGGTTTAATCAGGCTTCACGACTGCACAGTCATATACAACCGCGTGTACATTTGGTGTCTGCATTACCTCGTTACGTATTGGAAATATTTGCATTTGGCGGAGTCGTTTTGGTGATATTGATATTGATTTTGCGAGGACAAGATCTGCAAGGCATTTTACCTTTACTAAGCTTGTATGTCTTGGCTGGTTATCGACTTTTACCTGCCTTGCAACGGGTATTTGCTGCCGCTATCAAAATGCGTCATACTATGCCCGCAATTGATGTGATTGAAGCTGATTTACATTCGGATGCTTCCTTTTTTGAAGAAAAAAATATTGAGGATACTATACCTTTATTTACTCATGATTTGACTTTAGAAAATGTCGGTTTTTATTATGATGAAACAGAACAAAAGGTCTTATCCGAATTAAGCGTAACTATCCCGAAAGGCAAAACAATTGCCTTTGTCGGTTCGACGGGTTCGGGCAAAACGACCTTAGTAGATTTGATAGTCGGTTTATTACATCCTCAAATAGGAGAAATTCGTATTGATGATGTGGTTTTAAATACGAAAAACGCAACAACATGGCAAGCTCAAATTGCTTATGTACCGCAGGAGGTTTTTTTGTTTGATGATTCGGTAGTACGAAATGTAGCGATTGGTGAAGATGTCGAAAATGTTAATTGGGAACACCTTAAAAAAGTTACAACGATTGCGAATATTCACAATTTTATCGAAAAAGAATTACCACAAACATACAATACACGTATCGGCGAACAAGGTGTAAGATTGAGTGGGGGGCAACGCCAACGTCTTGGCTTGGCGCGTGCCTTATATCGCAAACCAAAGGTCTTGATTCTGGATGAAGCCACTAGCGCATTAGACAGTATTACAGAGTCGGCGGTGATAGATTCTTTGAAAGCAAATACTGATGATTTGACGGTTATTGTTATCGCACATCGCCTCTCTACAGTGCGTCATGTAGATTGTATTTATTTGTTGGAAAAAGGACGTATTGTTGCCGAAGGTAATTATGAAAAATTGATACAAAAAAGTGATGTATTCCGTGAAATGGTGGAGTTGGGATAGTCCACAGGTGGACGTGAAATATTTTCTAAATAAAAAATATTTATGTGTTAAGTATTTAAAATCAGCAAAAAAGACATGATTATTTAAATGTTATGGATTTGATCTCGTGCTAAAAATCATCAAAATATCAAATAAATAGACTTATTTATAATTTATAAAAATACAACTCACAACTCGAACACTCGAAAATCACATACATTATGAAAATCAAAAACCTACTACCACTACTTGCAATTTGGACATTCATTGTCATACCATTTCAAATGAATGCTCACAAACCCGACCAGACTTATCTTTACCTGCGTGTGTATGAGGAACGCATCGAAGGTACGGTAGAAATCACAGTCGGAGACCTCAACGACGCACTCGGCTTGGGGCTTGACACCGAAGCCTACAAACCACTTAATGATGATGACGAAGGTAAGTTTCCTTTGCCGGAGTCTATTGCAGAGTATTTACCGGAAATTCAGGCTTATGTTTTGGAGCGTGTGGCTTTGAGTTCACCGCAGTTTGGCGAACACCCGATGCGCCTGACTGACCCCACGATTTTGAAGCTCGAAATGGGAACTTATGTACAAACGAATTTTGAACTCGATAATGTAAAAGAGATACCCGATGCCTTGGATATTCGATACGAAATTTTGTTTGATAAAGACCCGATACAAACAGGACAAATGGTCGTCGGGCACAATTGGAAAGCCGGTGTTTTCAACAATGAATCAATGGTTTCACTTATCTTCTCCAGAAAGGATACTCAACAACAACTTGACCTTACAGACGGTTCGATGTGGAAGGGTTTTATAGCACTTATCAAGTTGGGAATGTGGCATATATACATAGGACTTGACCATATTTTGTTTATATTGGCATTGGTCTTGCCTGCCGTTGTTCGCCGCCGCGATACGCCCGGAGAACTTGCCTCCACAGCCACTTGGCAACCCGTCGATTCTTTCAAAGATGCCTTCTTTTATATCCTCAAAATTGTTACGCTTTTTACCATTGCACATAGCATCACTTTGAGCCTTGCTTCGCTGGGTTTTATCAATGTGTCGTCGCGCATTGTGGAGTCCATTATTGCCTTTTCGATTGCCCTTGCTGCCTTCCATAATATACGTCCGCTTATCAATCGTGGCGAGTCATTTATCGCCTTTGCTTTTGGCTTGTTTCATGGTTTAGGTTTTGCGAGTGTACTCGGCGAAAAAGGACTTGGCGGAGAGTATATGCTGCCCTCGTTATTGGGCTTCAATATCGGTGTGGAAATCGGGCAAGTGCTGATTATCTGCGCGATGTTTCCCGTATTATTTTTGCTTCGCAAAACGTCTTTTTATCCGAAAATCATCTTTTACGGGTCTATTTTACTCATCGTTATCGCCTTCTATTGGGTCTTTGAACGCTTGTTTGAAATTGACCTGCCTGTGGATGATTTTCTGTATAAATATTGGCGGAAAGTGATGTTGAAATTGGGGATTTGGTCATTGTGATGTAACACAGACTTGCAGTACGTACCGCTCTTATTCGTAACAATATCTCAGCGAGAATCTGTGTAATCCGCTAAATCCGCGTTCTATAAAAATGTCGAAAACAGCCAACAAATCTGCGACTCTCGCCAAGTGGCGCGAACGCAAAAAAAAGCCACAGGCAACGCATATTCCGCGCTTGCCTGAAGGTACGCTTGCGCCCTTATCTTACGGACAACAACGACTTTGGTTTTTGCAGGAAATGCAGCCTGAAAATCCATTTTATAACTATGCAGAAACCTATCGCTTGCGCGGAAATTTGAATGTTGAACACCTCTTAAAAAGTTTAGATGCTGTAGCACAACGACACGATGTTTTACGCACGACTTTTGAATTAAATGACGGACAAATTCACCAAGTCATACACGCTGATAGTCGTTTTCAAATCTCACAATTTAATCTCGAAAACCATCAAAACCCTGAATCTGAAGCAAAAAAAATTGCCTTCCAAGAAGCCAATACCTACTTTGAACTCACAGCTGATTCACTGACAAGAGTTACGCTAATAAAGTTAGCACAAAATGACCACCTACTCGTCCTGACCATGCACCACATCATCACCGATAAATGGTCGATGCGCGTTTTTCGGGATGATTTGGCAAGTGCTTATCGTACCTTCCAAAATGACGAAATACCCACTCTAAATCCGCTTCCAATTCAATATGCCGATTACGCATATTGGCAAAAAAATCAAGCACTCAATAACGATAAAGACCTTGATTACTGGAAACAAAAACTCGCTGGAGAACTCAATACTCTTACCCTGCCCACAGACCACCCTACACCTATAAAGCCTTCATTTAAAGGAAATTACGCAACACAAATTTTTTCTAAGGAGCTATCCCAACAACTTAAATCACTAAGTCAGGAAACCAATACAACGCTATTTGTTTTGTTGCTGACAGCGTATAAAATTCTGCTGCATCGCTACGCCGGACAGGATGATATTTTGGTCGGTACGCCCTTTGCGAATCGCGATAAAAAAGAACTTGAAGCCCTCATTGGCTTCTTCAATGAGACGCTCGTATTGCGTTCTGATTTATCCGAAAATCCACGATTTATTGATTTGCTCGCGCAGGTACGCACAACGGTTTTAGATGCTTTTTCGCATAAAAATACGCCCTTTGAAACCCTCGTCAAAACCCTGCAACCGGAACGCAGAACAGCAACAAACCCGATTTTTCAAGTTATGTTTTTGTACCATGACGTACCGCCTACGCCTGATTTTAGTTCCGATTTATCGCTTACACACGAACCTTTTGATTTAGGCGTTGCCAAATTCGATTTAACCTTATATGTATCGAATGATGAAGGGCAATTGACCGCTATTTTTGAGTACGCCACTGATCGATTTGACCCTGAGACTATCTCACGTATGCACACACATTTGCAGGTGCTACTTCAAGGAATTATTGATAATCCCAATCAGCGAATCGCCCAACTTCCCATTCTTTCCGAAGTCGAAAAAAAGACCATATTATATGATTGGAATATGTCGTCTGACATTTCAAAAATGTCCGACGACTTTGCCTTAACACCTAAGTCGCCCGACATCTTAAAGATGTCGGGCGACAGTGCTTCGATTTTAGATTTATTTCAAAAAAATGTCAAAAAATCACCAAATTCGGTTGCCGTCAAAGCGAATAATCAAAGTCTCACTTACGAAGAGTTAAATCAAAAATCTAATGCTTTAGCTACTGAATTACAAGCACTTGGCGTTAAAGAAAATAATTTTATCGGCTTGCTTGCGGGGCGTTCTGTTGAAATGATGGTTGGCATTTTGGGCATTATGAAAGCGGGTGGCGCGTACTTGCCACTCGACCCCGAATACCCTGCCGAGCGTATCGAATTTATGCTTCAAGATGCGAATGTTTCCGTCATCGTCACAGAAGAAAAATACATCCAAAATCTACCCGAAACACAAGCTAAAATCCTAAAATTTAAAGACATTGAAGCAAATGGACTGGCTTTTTTCTTAGAAGTACCTGGGGGCGATACCGCTTACATCATCTATACCTCCGGCAGCACGGGCAAGCCTAAAGGTGTACCTGTTACGCACAAAAATTTATTAGATTCTACCCTTGCAAGGTTCGATTATTATCCACAGCATCCGGGCTGCTTTTTGTTGATGTCTTCCTTTGCTTTTGACAGTTCGGTGGCGGGTATTTTTTGGGCAATAGCGAGTGGTGGTACGTTGTTGATTCCGCCACGAAGAATTGAGCAAGATACGCAACAATTAAGCGATATTATTTACGAAAATAAGGTAACACATACACTTTTATTACCTTCTCTATATAATGTTCTTTTACAATATTCAAATTCCGAAAAACTCGCTTCACTCAACAGTGTTATGGTTGCAGGTGAAGCCTGTCCACCTTCGCTTGTAGCGCGTCATTTTGATACTCTGCCACAAGCAAAATTGTATAATGAATACGGTCCCACAGAAGCAACAGTTTGGTGTACGGTACATGAAATAAAACCCGAAGACGCACAGCGCGTACCGATTGGCAAACCAACATCCAATGCTGAAATATATATTTTAGACGCTCATTTACAGCTTGTTCCGTCGAATGTGGTGGGTGAATTATATGTTGGCGGTTCGGGCGTTACGCAAGGGTATCATAATCAAGCGGACTTGACCGAAGCGCGTTTTTTGACCAATCCTTTCTCGCATGTACATACGCGCATGTACCGCACAGGCGACCTCGCTCGCTATCGCGCAGACGGAACGATTGACTTTCTCGGACGCGCTGATAGGCAAGTCAAAATTCGTGGTTATCGGATTGAACCGGATGAAATTGCAGCAGTGATTAGGCAACATCCAAAAGTGCAAGACGCACTCGTAACAGTGCAAAAAAATGAACAGCGGCTTATCGCCTACTTTTTACAAAATGAAGCTACTGAAACAGATGAATTAAGGCAGTTTGTGAAAAGTAAATTGCCGGAATATATGTTGCCTTCGACTTGGTTTTTATTAGATGATTTTCCGCGTCTGCCCAATGGAAAAATCAATCTCAATGCCTTGCCCGAAGCCCAACATTCGCCCTTCGCTAATGGCTCAAATTTTGTCGCGCCACGAAATGAAACCGAACAAAAATTGGTCGAAATATGGCAGGAAGTGCTTAATATCAAGACGATAAGTATTTACGATAACTTCTTTGAAATCGGCGGTGATTCGATTTTGAGTATTCAGATTATTGCGAAAGCAAGAAAGGCAGGACTGGCACTGAAAGCAAATCAGCTTTTTGAGCATCAGTCGATTGCAGAATTGGTTTTGTTTGTTGCGCCTACGGATACACCTACAGAACGCGAGACATACACAGGGGAGGTCGCGCTTACACCTATACAACATTGGTTTTTTGAGACCTACCGTACTGCACCACAGCATTGGAATATGGCGATACGAATGGAAGTTGACCCGATTATTTCAGTTGATATTGCACGAAAATCAGTGTCACATTTAATTAAGGCAAATGATGCGTTGCGATTGGTTTTTGAGGTTAGTAAGATGTCGGATATTCATAAAATGTCAGACATCAGAGGGAGTATTTTATCTCCCGAAAAAATAAATTCATTTCAATATTTTGATTGTAAAAATGTTTCAATTAATAATTTAGAAAACGAAATTAAGACACAGGCTTCACATATCCATACGAATCTAAAACTAAGCGAAGGTTCGCTGTTTCAAGTTGCTTATTTTGATTGTCCTCATACACATTCAAATGTTCTTGTCTTTATCGCACATCACTTGATTATTGATGTAGTTTCATGGCAAACTCTTATTGAAGACTTCAAAACGATTTGTTCGCAAATTGTTGATAATAAAAAGATTAATGCAAGTCAAAAATCAACAACATTTAAGGATTGGAGTGAACATTTAAGTAATTTAGCTACACAAAATTACTTTGAGGATGAATTAGCATTTTGGCAAAAACAGAGCAAAGTCGATGTCGATTTTCCAAGCGATTTTGAACATAATTTACCCATAAAAGAACAGGATTTTGAAGATATTATTTTTGAATTAGATACAGCGACTACGCAAGCACTTTTACGAGAAACGAACTCAACTTATACTACAAAAACCGATGAAGTTTTACTGACTGCATTCATGCAAGCTGTTTTTGATTTCACCAATAACAATGAAATTCAAATTGCTTTAGAACGGCATGGGCGTGATGCTTTTGATGAAATTGATGTCACAGATACGATAGGTTGGTTTACTTCCTTTTTTACTTTAAATCTTGTTTTGGAAAACCCTATAGACATTGGTGCATCATTAAAATCCGTAAAAGAGCAAATCCGTGCTGTACCAAATAGTGGACTTGGTTATGGCGTATTACGTTATTTGCGAAAAGAAAATATTGACAATCAAGCACCAATAGTTTTCAATTACCTCGGCAATCAAAACGCGAGCGAAACAGGTACTTTTGGTGCATCCGAAATGCTCTTCGACAATGCCCGTCATCCACAAAGCGAACGACATCATTTACTCGAAATTAATGCTCAAATAAAAAACGAAAAATTACAAGTCCGTTGGTCGTATTCTCCCAAAATACATCGTACAGAAACGATTAAAAATCTCATACAAAATTTTGAGAAAAACCTTTGTAATCTCATTCAACATTGCCAAAATACAGAAAAGCAATACACACCTTCCGACTTTCCCGAAGTAAATTTAAGTCAAAGAGATTTACAAGAATTAGTTGCAATTCTGTCTATCGGTAGTCTTCAGTCGTCCACCGTCGAAGGGATTTATCCCTTGAGTTTTATGCAAAATGCTTTATTGTTTCATCATTTGCAAGGCGGAGTTGACGAAGGTTTGTTACATGTTACATGTACCTTAAAAGGTGAGTTGGACAAGGTATTATTTAGAGAAGCGTGGCAGAAGGTCGTACAGCGTCATAGTGCCTTGCGGACTTCGATTCATTGGCAGGAAATAGAGCAAGCCGTACAAGTAGTATTATCGGAAATTGATTTGAATGTTGAGGTTTTAGATTGGCGCGATATTTCACAAGAAAATTTTAATAAAAAATTAATAATATTTAAAGAAAAAGATATTGAGCGTGCTTTGAATTTATCTCATAAATCAGTTAATCGTCTGACTTTAATTCAAATACAAAATACTGAATATCAATTGATTTGGTTGTGCCATCATATTTTGTTGGACGGTTGGTCGGCAGTGACGATTTTGAAGGATGTGGTGGAAAATTATGCTGGAATATTAGAAAATAGATTAGCGCGTTTGGAGACAATACCTTCTTATGCTTCTTACTTAAAATGGATAAAAAAGCAAGATAAAAACTTAGCACAAAAATTTTGGAAAGATTATTTAATGGGTTTTAAAATACCTACTTTAATCGACAAAAGCCCAACAAAGGTATTGCACAAAAATCAATTTACAAATTACGATTTTTCATTATCAAAAAAAAATACAACCGCGCTACACACCTACACACGTACACATCGCGTGACGCTTAACACACTCATACAAGGTGCATGGGCAATCTTATTGAGTCGCTTTACGGGGCAGAATGATGTGGTATTTGGAACAACCGTTTCAGGACGGAATGCCGACTTGCCGAATGTAGAATTAATGGCAGGACTGTTTATGAACGTGATGCCTGTACGAGTAAAATGGGATAGCAAAAAACTGCTTTCCGAATCATTAAATCAACTGCAAATCAATCAATTACAAGTCAGAAACTATGATTATCTGAATTTGAATGAGGTGACTTCTTTAGTAGATATTTCGGAGCATGGAACTTTATTTGACAGTCTGTTGGTCGTCGAAAATTTTCCGTGGGAAGATATACAAAATGGCAACTTGACCCTAACAAATTTCAAAGGAGGGATTACGACGACTTACCCTCTGACGATAGTGATCGTGCCGGGTGATACACTTCAATTTCACCTGCGTTATGATACGGCACAGCTCTCAATATCAACTATTGAATGGGTGGCAAAAGGCTTAGAAACTGTCTTTTCATCTATATCAAAAAATTTGCAAGTGTCGAACTTGTCAGCGCGTATCGAAAAACCTGAACTGTCAGGTAATATTCGCAATTTAACACCACATTTAAGTGACAGTAAAAACTACACCGCAGCACGAAATACAACAGAGTTAGAACTGACAAAAATATGGGAAGAATTGTTCGGGCGAAGTCCTATTGGTGTTCAAGATAACTTTTTTGAAATTGGCGGTACTTCGCTGGTGGCAGTTCGATTATTTTCAAAAATAGAAGAAAAATTAAACCGCAATTTACCGCCTGTCACTTTATTAAAACATCCGACTATTGAAGCACTTGCAGAAGTCTTGCAGGGAGATGTAGTGACTTGGAATACACTCGTTCCTTTGCGGGCAAAAGGTGATAGAAAACCTTTATTTTGCATACATGCCGGAGGTGGTCATGTGCTGTTTTACAAGGACTTAGCGAATAATTTACCTTCAAATCAACCGGTATATGCTATACAACCGGAGGGCTTGGACGGCTCAGATTTTTCATATAATTCTATTGAAGAGATGACTGCTTTTTACCTCAAAGAAATCCGTGCGGTACAGCCCGAAGGTCCATATTTCATACTCGGTACGTGCTTCAGTAATGCGGTGGCTTTTGAAATGACAAAACAATTGGAAGCAATCGGGGAGACGGTTGATATGCTGGTGATTGTGGATTCTGCGCCTGGATTTATGCGTAAAAACCCGCCAAGAAAAAAAGGGCGCTTGGAAAAACTTGTAAATAAATTTCGTGACCTTGGTTTTCGTGCTATTACAAATGCTGTAGCTCGAAAATTGCCTGATAATTGGTTGCCAGAAAGTAATGAACAAAAACGGAATTTTAATCGTGTCATGGAGAAATTCGGTCAGGTTATTTGGGCTTATCGCTGGCAACCTCACAAGGTCAAAATTACGCTGGTGCGAAGCCAAGAACATCTCGACAGGACAGATAAAGCCTTCCACGTTTATACTTGGGAATACTTATCACAACAAGATATAGATGTGTTTCATGTTCCGGGTACGCATGCTGATATTTTCACAGGCGAAGCCGTAAAAATCATAGCGGATGAATTACAAAAACGCATGGACGATAGAGGGTGAACGACTGACGACAAACGGTGAACGAGAGGTGGCGCATGTTTGGCGAGTGGATTTGAATGATGAAAGCATTGAACATCAATGTTTTCGATTGCTTTCAGAAGATGAACGCGGACGTGCGGCTAAATTTCGTTTTGAAAAGGATAGGTCGCATTTTATTATTGCACGAGGAGTATTACGGCAGGTTTTGGGTCAATATTTGTCCGAAAATCCCGTAACACTTACTTTTGAATATGGTAAAAACGGTAAACCTTTTCTTCCGAAAAATATATTACAATTCAATCTCTCACATGCGGGCGGAGTTGCATTAATTGCCTTGACAAAAAATCACGATATCGGCATTGATATAGAAGTTATAAATCCAAAAGTGGAAGTGGAACAGGTCGCAAAACATTTCTTCGCTAAGGGAGAAATTGATAGCTTGATGTCACTGCACGAAACCCAACGGCACGAAGCATTTTTTAATTGTTGGACGCGAAAAGAAGCCTTTATTAAAGCCACAGGCGATGGACTTTCATTTCCTTTAAACCAATTTGAAGTGACACTGAAACCAGATGAAAAAGCAGAACTATTGGTCACGCATTTCGATGAAAAAGAACGTGAAAAATGGTCTTTATTTGATATAGATGTGAGGGAGGGATTTAAGGCAGCTTTGGCAGTACGCGGAATGATTAAGGAAATAAAATATTTATCATTTCAATGATAAATACTTTATTTCCTTTCCTTATTACACTGTTTTATAAATTTATTTACATTTTTTGACGTTTATTTTGAAATGAATCGAATCAAAAATGACGCGAATACTCACTGTATTTAAGGATTTTTTGGTGAAGAGTCATTTTAAAAGAAATACTCAAAAAAGTAAATAAATTTGTGAAACAGTGTATCATTGCCGTGTTTCAAAAGTTTATTAATATTTTTGATTAATAGAATTAATTCACTTCTTAAAAAAACTGTATAAAAACAATTTCAATGTTTTTGGAATGAATTTGTGCTACTATTTTCGTTGAAAAGTAAGCTATTACTAAAGGAATTGGCTGTCAAGATGGCTCGTATGTTGTCACGATTAGTCAGATTTTGAATTTGTATCAACCTATTTAAAGCACGTATTTACGGGCTATATCCAAAAGCACAGACAAGAAACGGGACGCATAAGAATTCAGTGGAAGAAAATATTGGAACCTGGCAGTAATTGTTCTAACAGGACAAGATATTGCTAAGCGTGTTTTTTGTTTTTTGGATGAAGGACCATTCCGGTAATGATCGGGATGGTTCCTTGTTTTTATGGGTGTTATTTTCATCCAAATAACACGCTGATCAATGCGGTTAGCAGATATTTTAAAATATCTGCTAACCGTATTTCTTTTTTATGGTATGAGTTTTACAAAGGGCTTCATCTCAATTTCTCCATCTTCGCTGATGGTTCTGATATAATAAGTACCATCGGGTAGGTCGTGAATATTCATTTCATAAGTATTAATACCTTCTGATACCTCCTTCTTAGTAGTTTGCACGAGTTGACCGTTTGTGTTGATGACTTGCATCTCTATCGGACTATTTTCTTTTGCTATATATTCTACAAAAAGCTGTCCGGTCGTCGGTACAGGGTAGCATTTGATATTTTCATTTTTTAATACTTCGGCAGGACGACGACTTAATGAATAGTTCACATTAGTATCGTTGGCAAGTGCTTCTGCACAATCCGTTACGGTCACATCATAAATCAATCGCCCAAATCGCACGGAATACTCCACTGCTCCGGCGTTTTGGTCATTCGCATCTCTAAATTCTATCACCCAATCCGAATTAGTTCCCGTAAATGCTCCACTCGGAACAGGTATCGTTACATTGTACAAAGTACCCGGGTACGGAGTTGGACCAGAGCCATTGCAAGTATTAAACAATGTAGTGGTTGTCACCACATTTCCGGCAGGGTCGGTCAGGCGTATTTCAATATCGTTTTCGCATGAAGCGTTTTCTACTCTAAAAAATAATTGAAGCGTAGCATTGGAAATGACCGCATTGGCAGGGGTAGCTGGGTCGGTAAATAAATAGGAACTGTTACTCGCAAAACTTTGAGCATCGGCTGCTCCTATGAATAAATCATTGTCGGAGAGCAGTGTGATTGTCTCGGTGCTTGACGCGCCACCACTGCCCATACATTCCGTCACACAAACCTCAAAATCGCAAGTGGTATTCGTTCCATCAACGATATAAGTTACCGTCGTACATCCTACCGGAAATTCGTCACCCGGATTATAATTGCTACTCAATGCTGGTGTTCCACAACCACCCGTTGCTACCGGAGGCATCCATGTTGCTATTACACCACAGTTACCGGGTGTGGTGACAAGATTTATATCGGAAGGGCAAGTGAGCGTGGTCGTACCACCGCCATTTCCACTGATATTGATGGTTTGTTCGCAAGTCGTTGTATTGCCGTCTGAGTCGGTGACCGTCCATATCACAGTCGTTATGCCGGGAGGATAAGTGCCTGAAGCGTCTGATGTTCCAGTGAAATCATTGGTCATCGTAGCGTTGCTACAATCCGTAAAATCAACACCAAAGACGGGTTCGGGTATAACAAGTACCGGATCGCAAGATTCTATATCTGCCGGACAATTCACAATCACTGGAGCAGTACATCCGCCTTGTCCGGGAACAGTCACATCATAAATCAATCGCCCGAATCGCACGGAATACTCTACTGCTCCGGCATTTTGGTCATTGGTATCTCTGAATTCGATAGTCCAGTCTGCATTTGAACCGGTAAAAGTACCGCCCGGAACAGGTATTGTTACATTGTACAAAGCACCCGGATACGGATTTAGACCGGAGCCATTACAGGCATTAAATAAAGTTGTGGTTGTAATAATATTCCCCGCAGGGTCAGTGATGCGTATTTCAATATCGCTTTCGCATGAAGCGTTTTCTACCCTGAAAAATAATTGAAGTGTAGCATTGGAAATGACCGCATTGGCAGGGGTAGCGGGGTCGGTAAGTAAATAGGAACTGTTACTCGCAAAACTTTGAGCATCGGCTGCCCCTATGAATAAATCATTGTCAGAGAGCAGTGTGATTGTTTCGGTGGTCGGCGTAATGCCACCGCCTGTACATTCGTTTACACATACGCTAAAATTACAGCCTGCTGTATTCCCTGTTTCGTCTGTGACAATATAAGTTACCGTCGTACAGCCTATCGGAAATTCGTTGCCCGGTTGATGTGTCGAAAAGACGTTCAGGCTATTGATGCAATTATCTGTAATTTGCGGAATTGTCCATGTTGCCACCGCACGACACGCGCCACTTGCAGCATTTACCATGACATCTGCCGGGCAATTAATTATCGGTGTTTGGCTATCAATGACTGTAATATCAAAACCACAAGTTGCTGTATTACCATTCGCATCTGTTACGGTATAAATGACGGGCGTAGTACCGGGCAAGAAAGTCGAACCCGACGACAAGTTAGAGGTCAAAACAGCACCTTGACAATTATCCGAATACACAGGCACGTTCCATGTAACGGGTATTTCGCAAACACCACTTGGAGTAGAGACCACAATATCCGTAGGACATTGAATCACAGGAGCTTCGTCGTCTATCACATGCACTTCAAATGTACAGGTCGTTATATTGTTCGCAGCATCTGCCACCACATAGCTCACCGTCGTCACACCAACGGGAAAGACCGAACCGGAGGCGACAGTTGACGCAATTTGTACATCAGAACAATTATCACTATAAAAAGGTGGATTCCAGTTGACAACCATGCCATTATTACATGGACCTGTGAGTGTCACGGTAATATTTTCAGGACATTCAATAAAAGGCGGTTCAGTATCCGAATCAGAAGGGGTGACTTCAATAGAATCGACTGCTATACAGCCATTTATATCTGTTATTGTACAATAAAATATACCTGTATTAGACACCGTCGTATTTGGTGTATCATCGCCATTTGACCATTGATAATTATTGAATCCGGGCGGTGCGCTGAGTGTGGTACTGTCTCCGATACAAGCCAGTGTAGGGTCAAGTGCTGTAAGTGTCAAAGTAGGACTAACAAAAATGCTATCAGAGGCTTCGCTCAAACAGCCATTGGCACCAAGCGTTTGTACAAAATAATAGCCGGCTGTATTCACAGAAATTGAAGGTGTTGTAGCTCCCGTTGACCAAACATAATTCCCTGAAGCTGGGGCAGCATTGAGCATCAAATTATTACCCACACACATATCGTCTCCAATGGAGATATTAACAGTAGGACGTGGAGCTTGGGGCAACTCATATATCGTAGTTCCCTTCATAGGAATCGTACAGCCGTTGGCATCTGTTACTGTAACGTTGTACGTGCCTCCTGCATTGGCATAAATTTGATTGGATGTACTACCTGTGGACCACAAATAATTTTGATGATTCGGTGGAGCAGCAAGTAAAACACTATCTCCGGCACATATTGTATCCGAGCCGTTTGATGTAATGGAATAATAGGTATTTTCAATGTCCACCAAATTCATTGCACCAACCGTTCCTACATCATTATAACCATCTTGATTGTAATGTACATTATCGCTCATCCAACCAAATCCAGGGAAAAATTGCGTGTCTTCATAAATAATATACGTATGCGGATGCGAATTGGCAACAGCGAGTTGTGCCGCACGTACAGCATCATAACCGACGGTAGGGTCTTCAGTATTCGTACCGACAAGAACGATGTAAAAAGGAATATTGCAACCGTAATGATCGCGGTATCTCTCAATCAAATCAATGAGTGCATCTTGATATTGATTTTGTGTCAAAAAGCCGAGGCTAATACGGTTGGCATCTGTCTCACCTTGCAACCATACAATACCATCTACACTCAAACCCGTCAATGCTATCGACTGATCCATTTTAAAGGTACTCAAATTAAACAAGGAACCGGATGCAGACCAGTTTGACCCTGACGAACTGGAGGAGGAATGTAAACCACTCCCGCCACGTGCTGCGGGTACAAGTACGGTCGTATCGCCAGTCAAGTCGTAATAGGTTTTGCCGAAACCGGGCCAAGCCGAGCCCGTTGCTGCTGACTGAAATCCGCCTGCACTAAGCCCGACAGGATCTTGCAACTGTATGAGTTGATTCGTATTCGGGCGGTATTCAAGTGATGTGGAAGGAGCGACGGTGATGGAAAGTGTTACATCTCCTCTACCTCTCGAATTGCTTTGTCCGGCGATAAGATATTGTCGCGTTTGAGCGTTTCCTATTAGACAAAGCAAGACGAACACAATTGTAATTGCGGATTTCATAATTGCTATTTTGTATGGTGGATTAATTATTATCGTTATTTTTTATTTCGAATAAAAAACAAGCTGTAAAATAGTTAGATTAAAGGTTTAAAACAAACACATTTTAAATAATTTAAGTTTGTATTTAACTAATAATCATTTTATTACATGAAAATATACTATATTTAAGCTCTTATGCTTTACCTTTCATACTAATGATAAATTAACATGTCTTTTTACTACTGCAACAAATATTTAACCAATTTAAAGTCGTTTATATAAAATAAAAGATTTTAATGTGGCATCTATTTTTCACATATAAATACGAATTGTACGGCTTAATTGTTACTTTTGTATGAATACAAATTAACGATTATCAAAAATATACTGTCAATTAGTCTATCGCGTTCCGAACTTGTTTCGGGATGAGGAAAGTCCGAACAACGCAGAGCAACCACACCACCTAACGGGTGGGTGTCGATGAAGGTCGGCAACAGCGAGTGTCACAGAAAATAACCGTCTCGGCTTAGCCGAGATAAGGGTGAAAATGTGCGGTAAGAGCGCACGTTGCGAGAGGGTAACTTGTCGCAAGGATAAACCTTGTGGGTTGAAATGCCACATATACCGGCGCGTTTTGGGTCAGGGCAATGCCTTGATTGGAGACTAAGAACTGCTCGTTCGATGCCGGGGGGTAGGCAGATAGAGCCTGTGCCGTGAGGTCAGGTCGAGATAAATGATAGATGTTCTGATGCCGAATTTCGGTATCGGAATAACAGAATTCGGCTTATCGGTTGACTTTATTATTTAAAAGCCTTGTCACATAGCGTGACGAGGCTTTATTGTAGGTGGCTTGTACAATAGACTTTATTCTGAAATAATTTGTAGGCAGCTAAATAGTCTTTTTCCGCTACTCTTCCGCTATTTTTCGCCCTCCCGATAGCTATACGGATAGGGTATGCAGCTCGAAAGGAGCCTCGATTAGCAAAAAAATCCTTATTTCCATGCCATGCAACTTATTTCAGAATAAAGTCTAATAAGAGCATGTTTGGTATAAAATATGTGGATTAATGTCACAAAACCGTTACTATCCGTATAAAGGAGAGTCTTTTATTTATGGTAAAATAGAGGTTTTATTACGAATAAAGCATCTATTTCGCTTTATATTTGTGGATATAATGAAAGCAATTTGGCAAAAATATTGCCTATTTGCAATAATTCCTATACATTTGACAGTTCAATTAACATGGAGACGTAGTTATCTAATACACTGTTTCACAAATTTATTTACTTTTTTGAGTATTTCTTTTAAAATGACTCTTCACCAAAAAATCCTTAAATACAGTGAGTATTCGCGTCATTTTTGATTCGATTCATTTCAAAATAAACGTCAAAAAATGTAAATAAATTTATAAAACAGTGTACTAATAACTATTTTGAAATAAAAAAATTTTGTCGACAAACAATTTTTAATTTTTAAAGCGCTTAATTATGAAATTAAAAGTAACCTTAATGACGCTGTTGGTTATGGCATTCAGCTATGGTGTTTACGCGCAGGCATGTTGTACCGGACCGGGGGTATCTTACCCTAATGGTTCTACATCTACTGTATCGTACACTTCGGTTGAAAGTACAACTACAAGCAGCACATCTGTAAGTTATGTAGGTGACCCGAATGTCATCTCTATGGGAACGGTTAGCTATAGTGCGCCTTCTACGACTTACACAGGTAGTACCTATACAGGTGCTTACACTTCAGGTACATTTGCAGCTTCGAAAAGCTGCTGTCAAGGTACTGGTGTTAGTTATCCAACGGGTAACACAGCTACCGTGACCTCTTATGGCACCTCAACTTATGAAGGTGATTATGGTATTGGAGCAGGTGATCCTAACGTGATTTACTCTGGTGGATTTACTTCTACTATTGCTACCGATACTTACATCCCTAACACTTCCAGCGTAGGCAATAGCTGCTGCGGTGGTCCGGGAATTACTTATCCAGCAGGAAGCTATAAGTAATTTTTTCGGTCAGAAAATAAAAAAGGCGTTCTCTTAGAGAACGCCTTTTTTTTATTATATTTTGTCAAAGTCAATAATATTATCCCATCTCTGCGACTACTTCTTTGACTTCCGGTACCATGCGTTTGAGCATACCTTCTATCCCTGCTTTGAGCGTCACGGTCGAAGAAGGACAACCACTACAAGAACCTTGCATCACGACAGTTACGACACCATCACGGAATGATTTGAATTCGATATTACCACCATCCATTTCTACGGCAGGTTTGACGTAAGTGTCTATCAAGTCCATGATTTTTTGTGCCATTTCAGGATTGTCACCGCTATGTTCCGCCAGATTTTTGGCTTCTATCTCACGCTTAACTTCAGCGAATCCTTCTTTTACGATTTCTTTATCTTCCTCTACATAATTTTTGATAAACTCTTTGATATTCAACATGACATCTTCCCATGCGTAGTTGAATTCTTTGCTTATTGTCACAAAATTATTAGCGATATAAACTCCTTTTACAAATGGAAATTCAAATAACTCTGCCGCGAGTGGAGACCACTCTTTTGCCAATTCTTCTTCTCTAAAATCTGCCGTATTTCCAGAATACAACATGCGATTGGTCACGAATTTGAGTGATTCAGGATTTGGAGTTTGCTCTGTGTAGAGCATGACAGGTCCTTTTACTGTTGTTGACATATTTTTTTATTAGTCGATAGTCCGTAGTCGATAGTGAGTTTTATTTTCCTCTGTGGACTATCGACGATTGACTAATTTCTTATTTAGAATGTTTCTACAAAGATAACATTTTTTATTGTGAAATGTTTTTTGAATATAACATTCGTGTCTATAACAAATTGCACAAATAGGAATTTCACCGTAGGGACAAGGCATGCCTTGTCCCTACGGTGGGGCGATATTGATAAGGATTTATTTTCAAAATAAATCCATTTTGTACAATTTATTATACACACAAAACATTCAAACGTAGTTTTTGCTTTGCAAAAAACGCAATAACAATTTCACAATCACGCCATTTTACAATTACAACCTAATTATATCCTCTCCCTTTACTTTTCCAATACCAGACCATTAGTGCGCCGAATAATGCGCCACCGAGATGCGCGAAGTGTGCGATACCTGTACCTGAACCGGATATACCCGAAAACAAATCGTAGGCAATCAAAAACATCACTAAGACGCTGGCTCTCATTGGGATAGGTGGAATGAGCAGCATCACTTTTTGATTGGGATACAGCATAGCAAAACCGACAAATACACCATATACTGCGCCCGAAGCACCCCATGCCGGAGCAATAACTTCGGCAGCCATTGCAGGTGTGACATCTATTGCATTGCTCAATTTCATAAACTCATAATAACTCGCTCCGAGGTGTATCAATGCTGCACCGAAACCTGCTGCAAGGAAGAAAAATAAAAAGCGTTTTGGTCCCCATCGAGACTCCAAAGGCGGTCCGAAAAAATACAGCCCCAACATATTAAAAAACAAATGCCCCAAATCGCCGTGCATAAATATATGTGTCACGATTTGGAATGGCTTGAAACTTTCCGACAATGGAAAATGCAAAGCCAATGTCCCTCTATCTATCGGAATTAAAGTTCCCCCCGGACCCATCAACATTATACTTCCCAAAAAGAAAATGACATTAATGATTAATAAATTTTTTACTACTTCTGTGAGATTACCCATTACTTGTGTTTTAAGTGCAAGTGCAAGTATAAAGCACTTGAACTTTTCTAAAATTGTCTATCTAAATCCTCCAAATCAAAGGTGACAAAACAGTTTTTACCACTCGGTGATTGGTAGGGAATTTCGCAGGCAAACAGCTCGTCGATAATGCTTTGCATTTCGAGTGGCGAGAGTGTCTGCCCACGCTTAATGCCCGTACTACGTGCCATCGAACGCGCTACATTTTCGCGAATGTCGAGTTTGAGTTCTACGTTTTGACGGTACTGTTCCAAAAGGGTTTCTATAATTTGCTCCTCTTCTCCGCTTTTTACTTCGGCAGGTACGCCGTGTATCACAAAAGTCTCTTTACCAAACTCCTGTACATCAAAACCCAATTGATTGACCTGTGGGAGCATTTCTTTCATCAGTTGTCCATCGGCAACCGAAAGATTAAGTGTTTTGGCAAACAATTGTTGCTGTGTAGTCGTCGCGCCTTCATTGAGTGCATGGAGGTATTTTTCATACAAAATACGCTCGTGTGCCGTCTGTTGATCAATCAACATAAAACCCGATTTGATGGAGCTAATTATATAACGTCGGTGTATCTGATAAGGTTGTTTGGTGACTTTAGAAAATGTACCGTTCTCATCATCCAGTTGCGTATCGCTTTTTATCGTGATAGACTCGGTAGGCGATTCGGACGGGTCAAAGGCATCAATACCTTCGTATAATTTTTGCCAATTTTTGAGGTTGGAGTCTTCTCGCGGCGTAGTCATGCGTCCACCTGAAAAGTCAGATATTTTACTGCCCACACTGCGTTCTGAATTTGTTTTTTGTTGTTGAGCATCCATTTGTGCTTGTCGCGTCATGAAGGTTTCTTGGTCAAAATCGAGCACGGGCGCGACCTGATATTGCCCCAACGCATGACGCACTGCTACCCGCAAATAATTATAGACCAATCGCTCATCTTCAAACTTAATTTCTTGCTTGGTAGGATGCACATTGATGTCAATTTTAGACGGGTCTATTTCCATAAAAATGACATATAAAGGATGTGTTTCTTTTGGCAATAATTCATCAAATGCGTTCATAATGGCATGGTGCAAATAACCGCTTTTGATAAAACGAGTATTGACAAAAAAGTATTGGTCACCGCGTTTTTTGCGTGCAAATTCGGGCTTACCTACATAGCCGTGTATATGCAAAACGTCGGTTTCTTCATCAATCGGAACGAGTTTTTGATTATAATTTTTTCCTAAAATATTCACGACGCGTTGTCGCAAATTGCCTGACGGCAAATGCAAAACTTCTTTGCCATTATGATGCAAAGAGAAGAATACATCCGAATGTGCCAGCGCGATTCTTTGAAACTCATCTAAGATATGACGCATCTCTACACTGTTGCTTTTCAGGAAATTACGTCGAGCGGGAACATTATAAAAGAGGTTTTTTACGGAAAGGGTTGTTCCGACAATGCACTGGCAGGGCTCGTGCGTTTTTACTTCCGAATTTTCTATGACCATGCGTGTTCCCAAGTCACTTTTTGCTTGTCGGGTACGCATCTCAACCTGTGCAACGGCAGCCACCGAAGCCATTGCTTCTCCCCGAAAACCCATCGTCCGAATGGCAAATAAATCCGTAGCTTCGCGTATCTTGGAGGTCGCATGTCGCTCATAAGCCATTCGTGCATCCGTCTCAGACATGCCACTGCCATTGTCGATGACCTGTATGAGGGTTTTCCCTGCATCTTTGATCACCAATTTGACACTCGTACTCCCCGCATCAATGGAATTTTCCATCAATTCCTTTACTACTGATGCCGGTCGCTGAATGACCTCCCCCGCCGCTATCTGATTCGCAATCGCATCAGGTAAAAGCTGTATAATGTCTGCCATATTTAATTTTGAATGAATGAATTTTGAATGAATGAATTAGAGGCATTATTCGTTCATTCAAAATTCACTCATTCACTCATTAATTTTAATTAAACCAACTTTCGAGGAGTGTTGGTAAGTGATTTTGTATGAAAATATATACGAAAGCGCATAGCGCAATAACGATAGCCAATAATATCATATTGGAACGCATCGCAGCACTTTTTAAGGCTTTGCTCTGACCACCGCGTTTTTCTCTGAATGTGCGGGCGATACGTGCCTTCGCAGCTTCGGGATTGCTCGTAGCATCGGCTCTGCGCTCACGAATACGCTCTTCTCTTTCTTCTTTTTCCTCATCATAATAGCGTGGCTTATAAGTAAAACCTTTAGGGCTGATATTTTTCTTCCTACTAAATAATGAAAACATAGTCGTATGGTAATTTTGTACGGGTGCAGGACAAATTTTTAATCTGCCTCGTACCGACGACTTTAGCCGTCGGGGGAAAGTACCGAGCCACTTGACGGCTAAAGTCGTCAGTACAGTGGTATTTCAAAATAAAATTAGAAATTTGTCCTGCACCCCGTCAAAAAGAGCATTGAAATAAATGAGTTATAAGACATGTATTTTGTGGATGCTTTGTGTCGTCACAAATGTTATTTACGCACAACCAGTAAGCAACCTCAGTCTCAGCGTAGAAAGAGGGCTTTACACTTCTCCGATAGTTGTCAACATTCAGGCAGATGAGCCGACCGCGATTATTCGTTATACGCTTGACGGTTCTGAACCGACACCCTCATCCGGCTTGGTCTATTCGAGTTGGATTGTTATCAGCACAACTACTTTCATTCGGGCGATTGCCTACACACCTACGGACACAACCGAAGTTGTGACTCATTCCTACATTTATCCAAATGAAGTATTTAATGCCACTACAAATCCGCAATTGAGCGAATCTTTATTGGATATTCCGACTATCTCTATTGTCACAGATGCAGTTATAAATGACGGCAACCCGATCAAAACATCGGTCGAGTTTTTATATCCTGAAAATAATAAAAACCATCAAGTGGATGCAGGTATCCGCCACACGAATGGTGGTGCTGCTAATGATTATTACAAAAAAACGATGCGCCTCTATTTCAAAAGCGAATTCGGACCATCACAACTCAAATACGATCTTTTTGAAGATGCGCCTTATGGCGAATATGCTACCGATGAATTTGACAAAATCAACCTCCGCTATGGTTCGCAAGACAATATCGTGAATTGGTGGCGTTTTCAGCCAACAGTCTTTCTACGCAATCGTTGGGGCTACGATACCCAACTTGCTATGGGTTGGTCGTCACCACACGGAACATACATGCACGTATATTTGAATGGAATATACAATGGAATGTATCACGTCCACGAAATCCCCGATGAGAGTTTTCAGGAGGAATATCGTGGAGGAGAAAAAGAAGAATACGATGTCATCAAAAATGGTAACGTTGTAGAAGGAACGAAGGCGGCTCGCGATACAGCTTTCAGTAAATTTGCTGCCGGAGATTATGCGGGTTTTAAGGAAGATGTGGATATTGAAAATTTCATTGACTATCATTTGATTTCGTGGTATCAGGGAAATCCGGATTGGGGGCAAAACAATTGGTTTATGGCGCGTCGCCGCGCTGTCGGTGAGCAATTCCAATTCTTTCTTTGGGATATGGATAACTCTATGACCGCTTATGATTCCGACCCGAGAGTAACGACTTATGTTAGCAGTTTTAATATCTCTATCCTTATACAAAACAGCGATTTTGCCATAGTGATGCGCGACCGTATTTACAAACACTTTTTTAACGACGGCGTACTGACTCCTCAAAAAGCAACAGAGCGTTTTGAACTTCGGGTCAATGAAATTCGTAAAGGCGTGATTGCCGAAACCGCTCAATGGGGCAGTTCGCAGGCAGAATGGTTGAATAATGTCGATTATTATCTAAATGATTATTTTCCTCAACGCACCGATTTTGTATTGAACGCATTGAAGGCAATAGGTTATTATCCCAATATAGAACCACCACAGTACAGTCAGTCAGGAGGACAAGTAAGTTCCGGCTTTCAGTTGTCACTCAGTAATCCGAATAGTCAAGGTGTGATTTATTACACCACCGATGGTACTGACCCTCGCGCACCAGGCGGTGGCATTTCACCAACGGCACAAATTTATACTACGGCTTTCACGTTGCCAAATGTAGTGACAGAAGTACGCGCAAGAGTTTTGCTCAATTCAGACTGGAGTGCATCTTGTCCAGTAGTATTTTTTATGCCACAGGATTATTCACCTTTGATCATCAATGAAATTCACTATCATCCGTCGGATACATTACTCGCGGGTGGAGATGATTTTGAATTTATTGAAATAAAAAATAACGGTGCGACAGATATTAATTTATCCGGTACAAAATTTACCGATGGTATTCGTTTTACTTTTGATAAAAATACAATTATTCCTGCGGATGAGTTTATCGTATTGGCGCGCGACAGTACAGCTTTTTTTCAAAAATATGGTTTTCGCCCGGACGGTGCTTATGAAGGCAAATTGAGTAATAAAGGAGAACGCATTGCGCTGTCCGATCCTTTTGATAACTTCATTGATAGTGTCGAATACAATGATGTGATGAATTGGGATACCCTCGCCGATGGTCACGGGTATTCGCTCGAATTGATGAATCCTGATTTTGACAATGCCCTTTCTGTCAGTTGGCAACATTCGCAAGTCGAATGTGGAACACCACGCGCAGAGAACATACTCCAATGCAATCTAATAATATCAGAAATTATTATAAATGAAATCAATTATTCGTATAATCAACCCTTTCTCGGCATACGAGCCGAAGATTGGGTAGAGCTGTATAACAACTCTTCAAACACTCGTGACATTAGCAACTGGATGATTGCGGATTCGGATTCAATTTATACCATCCCGACAGGTACAATGATTTTGCCCGGTCAATATTTGGTATTTGCAAGAAGCAAAGCTTTATTTAGAAAAGCACATCCGAATACTGCTGTTATCGGACCGACGGGTTTGGGCTTCAGTAGTAAAGGTGAAATGGTCGCACTTCTTGATCCGTCCGGTTGCCTGATGGATGGTCTCAATTATGGTACGGATGGTGACTGGGTGAGCGCACCCGATGGTAGTGGAGCTACTTTATCTTTACTTGCTCCTTCCATTGACAATGCAGAACCAATAAGCTGGGCATCATCTGGCAATTACGGAGGTACGCCCGGAGCTATCAATACATTTAATACTTGTAATACTGCAAATACAATAATTATCAACGAAATAAATTACAAATCCGCCGTATCACCTTTTCCTGATGACTGGGTGGAGTTGCACAATGTCAGTGGCATTGATATAGATATTTCCAACTGGCAATTTCACGACAGTCAAAATTTTTATACCATACCAAATGACATTGTCATTCCTGCAGGTGGCTTTTATGTTTTAGTAAGAGATACGGTAAGTTTTAAAAATGTTTTTCCTTCGGTGACTGATTATTCTGGTAATCTTGGTTTGGGTATGAGTAGTGCAGGGGAAATTGTCGGACTTTTTGACGAACATCGCTGCCCAATAGATATTGTCGAATACGATAGCAGTTCCCCTTGGGCAACTACCCCCAATGCCAATGGTCCGACTTTATCGCTCATTGATCCGACTTACGACAATGATTTGCCCGGTAGCTGGGTAGCTTCCACGCAAGGCAATGCGCCGAACGGTACGCCGGGCGCACCCAACAACATTTCTGATCCATGTATTGTCGGACTACCGGAAATTGTCATTAATGAAATTAATTATAATCCAAGTCCCTTCAACAGTTCGGGAGATTGGTTGGAATTGCATAATATATCTTCATATAATGGTAATTTATCTAATTGGACATTGCAATATCAAAACACGACTTATACCTTTCCCGCAGGAACGACTATTAATGCCGACGGCTTTTTGGTCTTGGTACAAAATACCACTTTATTTAATAATGAATTTCCGACTATTATTAATTACATCTCCGCACCTGCACTCAACTTAGACGATGACGGTGACAGACTATTTTTATACACTGACCTCTCTTGCATAATGGATTCGGTGGCGTATAATGATAGTAATTCTTGGCCCTCCGGTGCTGATGGATTTGGTGCTTCACTTTCTGTTATCAATCCTATTTCCGATAATGCAAACCCTATCAATTGGATGGCTTTACAAGGAATCAGAACCCCCGGAACTGCCAATGAAATCGCGTGCAGACCAGTAGAACCTGTGATGAATCTAAAACTTTGGTTAAGAGCAGATATTGGTGTGGAACTTTACGGTACTCCGGCTTTTGAAGGAAGTAGCGTTACAACTTGGCGAGACCAAAGTATGAATAGCAATGATGCAAGCCAATCTGTACTACTCAGATCTCCGGGTTATCGCACAAATGTCATCAATGGCTATCCTGTATTACGATTCGACGGAAGCACGGATTGGCTTAAAATCAATGGCGTTGCCACAACGCTTTCTGATGAAGCAAGTATTTTTGCAGTGATAAAACCGACTTCAGATAATAACAACGGATATTATTTATCCACCCATGATGGTGGCGATAATCGACTCAAATTTGGACATCGTACCAACGGAGAACTCATCTATGACGACGATGTAAGCTCTTTATCAACGGAAAATTATATTGATAAAAAAACAATTGTTGCTTTTGATATTACACCTAACACTCGCGTCGGAGGATATATCAACAGCACACCAGCTGAATCTTGGGCTACAGGTGTTAGTAGTACGGGAGCAGACCGTGCTTCACTCGGACAAGAATTTGATGGAAGTGGCAGTGACAATGAAACCTCCAATCATTGGGCAGGGGATTTGGCGGAAGTGATTATTTATGATGAAATATTAACAGATGACGAACGTCATCAGATCGAAACCTACCTTGCAATGAAGTACGGTATTACTATTGCCGTCGGCAGCCATTTGTATTATCAACATGCCAATTATCCCGAAAATATCGCAGGTATTGGTATGGACATCACGCAGTGTTTGTTACAACGCAAATCTATGAGTGTACATTCGGGAGCTATCCTGAGTATGACGGATACATTTGGTTTGAATCAAGGTGATTTTTTAGTATGGGGACATGACGGAGGCAGTACAAGTGGCACGAATTTGCAAGTGCCGAGTACTACTGTCCAACGCCTCACTCGCACATGGCGCGTGACCGAAACCGGAGATGTGGGCGAAGTAAATGTGAGTTTTGACTTGACAGGTTTGGGCTTGAATCTGAGCGACCCTAATGACTTTGCTATACTCATCGATAGTGACGACGGCGATTTTACGAATGCTCGTACACACTTTGGCGGACGTAGTACTAGTGGTAATATCATTACATTTACAAATGTAGAATTTGATAATGACGATTGGTTTACGCTGACGGTTGAGCAAGTGACTTGTCCGACCAATAGTATCGCTATGCCGACTTCAATTTGCTATCTGAATCCTACGACATTTTCACCAAATACGTCTTCACCCGATGCCAATTACGATTGGTCATTCCAACAAGGCAATCCAGCAACATTTTCGGGAGCAAATACATCTACTTATTGGAGCAATCCGGGAACATACATCGCCGAATTGACCATTACTTACCAACATTGTATCGATATTGTTACAGAAAATATAAATGTGAATATTTGTAATGAACCGCCGCAAGCGGTGAATGATTTTTTTCAAATAAATGAAGATGATATATTTTCTGATAATGTCTTAAATAATGACAATGACCCTTACGGGAATAATTTGACAACGGACATTGTTCCCATAAATGATGTTGTGAATGGCACACTCTCCTTAAATGCCAATGGCGATTTTACGTACACACCTAATCCTGAATTTTCCGGTACGGATAATTTTTCTTATCGAATGTGCAATGACGGAATACCGAGCTTTTGTGATACGGCAAGCGCATTAATCAACATTGTATATGTAAATGACGCACCCATTACACAGGCAGATAGTACGACTATTTTGAATAACACAATAGCGACCGGAAATGTATTGGCAAATGACAGCGATGTAGAAAATCACTTACTTACGCCAGTGACAACTCCGGTTATTTTTCCTCAAAACGGTACTGTGACGATTCAAAATGATGGAACGTATTTTTATACGCCGAATGTTGGTTTTGTGGGCGAAGACACATTTGATTATCGTGTATGTGATAATGGTACACCGCAGGCTTGTTCGGAAGAAACAGTACACATTACAGTCGAACAACCCTGCATAGATGTCCAGCTTTATGTGTGGATGGAAGGCGCGTATGATACCAACATTGCGATGATGCACACCCAACTCAATACCTCACGAAAAATGTTGCCCGGACAATCGCTCTCTACACAAACCGGACAACCTTACAATATTGCCCCCTGGAACTACGTAGGTACGGAAGGCGCGACTTGGACGGACGCAGATTATACTGCCGATGTAGTGGATTGGGTTCTGGTATCTTTTCGCACGGGACTTGCCAAAAATACCGAAATTCAAGCACAAGCAGCTTTATTGCTTGAAGACGGAGTGGTGGAATTTGTCACCGACTGTCCGCTTCTTGATGGAATATCTCCTTTGTATGTCGTCATCGAACATCGTAACCATATCGGTGTGATGACTCCGACTCCGGTATTGGTGCAAAATGGTACGCTCGTACATGATTTTCGCGCGGCAGATTCCTTTCGAGATGCGACGAGTTTTGGACAAAAAGAATTGTTGCCGGGTATTTGGGTGATGTTTGGCGGAGATGGCGCACAAATTCCTGATATTGTAAGTTACGATATAAACGGTACAGATAAATCTATCTGGTCAACAGACAATGGAGTCTTTGGTAGATATATGCTGGCAGATTACAATATGGATGGAGATATTAGCGGATTAGATAAGATTATTTGGGCTGCAAATAATGGTATATCTTCAAGGGTGTTGAAGTAAGTAAGGCTTGACTTTATTTGATAATTGTGATATATTTGTAGCCATGCTGTATAGTTTTTTAAAAACAGACTTTCCGGATTTTATTTATTTTAGTTTATACGGATATTGGAAACATGCGTAAGTTTATTTGGTCAACTTGCTGTTCTTTGAGTGTAGAGAGTTTTGATTTCAAACCTCTACCTTTTAGAATGGGTGCAGGACAAATTTTTAATTTTATTTTGAAATGCCACTGTACTGACGACTTTAGCCGTCAAATGGCTCGGTA
>ENA-ORXR01000524-ORXR01000524.1-marine-metagenome-genome-assembly--contig:-NODE-524-length-51335-cov-8.772835_pt1 | contig 51335 bp, 43 predicted proteins | sample MGYA00237866_ERZ511479 | MGnify/ENA metagenome assembly ERZ511479
AAAGGTGATACCGGAGCAACCGGCGCTGATGGAGCTAAAGGTGACAAAGGTGATACCGGAGCAACCGGCGCTGATGGTGCTAAAGGTGACAAAGGTGATACCGGGGCAACCGGCGCTGATGGAGCTAAAGGTGACAAAGGTGATACCGGGGCAACCGGCGCTGATGGAGCTAAAGGTGATACCGGCGAAACTGGTGCTGATGGTGCTAAAGGTGATACCGGCGAAACTGGTGCTGATGGTGCTAAAGGTGATACCGGCGAGACTGGTGCTGATGGTGCTGATGGTGCTGATGGTATTCAAGGTCTTACAGGGGTAGCTGGCGCTGACGGTATCAATGGGTTAGACGGTAAAGATGGCTTGGCGTGTTGGGATACCAATGGTGATGGGACTTTTAATATCGGTCCAATCAATGAAGGTGGTGAAGACGTTAACGGTGACTCTATCGCTTCTACTGCAGATTGTCGCGGAATGGACGGGATGACTGGTGCAGTTGGACCAGAAGGACCTGAAGGACCACAAGGTATCCATGGTGTAGATGGATCGCCTGGTAATGACGGTATTGACGGTGAGCCCGGGCTTGCCGGTTCCCCCGGTATTGATGGAATAGATGGAATAGATGGAATAGATGGAATAGATGGAATAGATGGAGTTGATGGTGTCCCTGGTGCGCAAGGTCCCAAAGGTGATAACGGTGCTGACGGTGCTCAAGGTCCCAAAGGTGATAACGGTGCCGATGGTGCTCAAGGCCCGGCGGGTACTGATGGACAAGATGGAGCTGATCCAGCAACCGAGTGTCGCGTGAATAACACGACAAGATTGGTATTCGGTGGGACGGCTGCGCAAGCTTGTGTCGCAGGTGAAGTCGTTGTTTCTAGCAGATGCGAAATCACCGCGTCCGACAGTGACAATACTAGTCTGACAACCGACATCGGCGGAGGCACGCCGGCTCCTGGGGGCGTTGATACACTAATTCTGGATTTAGAACACTTTTTGGATACGGCTCTTAATGCGCAGGCAGGAGCATGCGAGGTGTCGTTTGCGACTCGCGTCGACCTGTTCGTGGAAAGCTCGGAACAAGGGCCGATCTTTGACATCGCTCGAGTTAGCGCGACAGGCAGACCCGTTCACACATGTTTAAGGTCCCTAATCACCTGCGACTAGCATGAATAATTATCCAGAGCTGTCGCAATTAGGAATGATGAAGGCCGGGAGTAAGCGAGATGCCAGGTGATTAACACCGAGTGGTTCCATACAACTAGCCGCCCACCGGGGCTAGCGCTTCACACAGCCCCAAACCCGGGACACACCATCTGGCGTGACCGGGCCCTGCTCATCAGGCCTGAACTGCTTAGTGAAAAAACTATTAACGGTGGTTCGCACTGCAGTCAAGCCGCACTCGCAGAAATCAAACGCTCGGTGCAATGCAACAGCCAAAGTGCAACGATGAGTGATCGACTAAAGTGCTCCTTGCAAGCTACAAGTCATGGGGATTTTTAAAATTGTACGCCCGTCTTTACATTGAAATAATTGTTGTAAAAGCCGGAAGGATGTCGGCATGCGCGTAATAGATGCTCTAGTAACTATATTCACTGGCATGTTGTTCTGCCTTAGTGTGGCGGTAGCACTGTTTATGTGGCCGCAAGATCCTTTGCCACAACAGTCTATGCAGCAGCATCCGGTGACAATAGATAGTTCTACCTTGGTACCGGTGTTGTCTGCAAACCCAGTAGTATCTGCTAAGCCTGTATCCAGACAGGCCGAAGATGGCGAGCAACAAACGCGAGGTTCCAAGCGATCGCCAGTAGCAACTGCGATGTTCACTTCAGCGCAAAGGATTGGCGAACAACAAGCGCGAGTTGCCGAGCCACGGCCCATGACAACTGCGGTTTTTACTTCCGTACAAGGTATTGCAGACCCTGACTGGTATACCGAACAACAACACGATAGCGGTGCAAATTTATCCATCGCCGGTGTGGTACTTAATGAGGATGACCAGCCACTGGCCGGAATGTCTATTGATATCACGCCTGCTACCACACCCAGCTCGCCGATGAGCGTGACCAGTGATAGCGATGGTGCCTTTAGTTTGTCGGGTCTGGTGGCTGGTGAGTACCGTCTGCGCAGCCGCGAAGATGCACAGCATGATCGCTACCTTGGTCGTGCTTTTGCGGGTAACGAGTCAGTAAAAATTGTATTGAAATCGCTGGTGCCGATAGTGGTGCGCGGACGAGTGCACGATCGCAACAGCGTACCTGTTGCTGGCGTGCAAGTGCTTTTGCCAAACTTCAATGGCGGCAGTCTGGTAACCGATGAAGGTGGAGAATTCAATAAAACTGTGATGCTGGCCAAAGGGGCCAGTTTATCTATTCAGTTTCGCCGTGACGGGTATCAGCGCCACCGTGATCAGGTAAATACCGAGAAACTGCAGCCAGGTGAAGTCGTGGGGTTTTACATTACATTGCAGCGTGGAGCACTAACGTTGAGTGGTCAGGTGATTGATGACACTCACCAGCCCGTACCCAAAGCAAGTGTCAGCTTGTATTCAAGGAGCACGCAGATGTTTGCGAATGCCCGGAGTGATGATCAGGGTAGCTTTACCATTAATGATTTACTGCCGGCTGAAGACTACCGCTTAAGTGTAAGTAGCGGCGGGGACTACCAGCAGTACGAGCGGCAAAACCAATCTATTGGCAATGATCAAACGTCGCTTGACATCGTGTTGCAAAGTCATGGGTACGGTAGCTTTAGTGGTCGGATAATTGATAGCCATGGCAATGCTATACCAAGTCTTAAGCTGTTGGTAAAAACCCATGGCGTGAGTGGAAGTGAAAGTTTGACGACGGACTCCAATGGTGAGTTTTTTGCGGCACGCCTTGCTGCTGGTGAAGTGCAGGTCTACTCGCGTGGTGAAACACAGATAAGGGCGCACAGCATACTTCTAGCAGCAGGCCAGTCTTTGTCACAGGAGTTGATTGCTGATGCAGGCACCCACCGTCTTTACGGCACAATAACAGACGCAAGCGGCGAACCAGTGCCGGGTGCCAGGGTCATACTCCAGATTGATCGTAGTTATACCAGCGGTGATCTCAGTGGCAGCCGGAGGCAAGCCGCAACCGGCAGAGACGGTGACTTTGAATTTGATTCGTTAGGAAATGGTGCACGCACTTTGCAGGTGAGTGCCCCAGGCTTTGCGCGAGAACGCCTGACGATTGACCCCTCTACGTTGGCCGGGCCGCACGTGATCACCTTATCACCAGTAGCACCATGAAAGTCTATTGAGCCAGTTGTTGTTCTTGTACGTGTAGTTATGATCAGGCTGCTTTCAGATAAACATTTTTTTGAGCATAGTTTGTGTCACCGGCAATACCCTTCACATGATGCGGAGTAGAAACTAGTTCGCACACCCCTTGGTCGTGTCAGTTATTCGCACTACGCAAGCATTCCGCAATAGCGCTGCCACACTCAACAGTATTAGCTTTGCCATTTAAATCAGCCGTTCGCGTTGCAGGATTGGCAAGCACTGTTTCAATGGCTGACACTATGGCCGCTTCTGCATCGTTAAAACCAAAGTGACCGAGCATCATGGCAACAGACCATATCTGACCCACTGGATTAGCAATACCTTTTCCTGCAATGTCTGGCGCAGAACCATGCACAGGTTCAAACAATGAAGGGTGTTGATTACCGGGGTTAATATTGGCAGACGGCGCAATGCCGATGGTACCAGTACATGCTGGACCAAGATCGGAAAGGATATCGCCAAACAAATTGGACGCAACGACCACATCAAACTGCTGTGGTTTCAGCACAAAGTGTGCAACCAGTATGTCAATGTGAAACTGATCTACTTCCACATTCGGATATTGCGCTGCCATAGCCTTAACCCGCTCATCCCAATAAGGCATGGTTATCGCGATGCCATTGGATTTAGTTGCAGAGGTCAGTTTTCCCGAACGACTAGCGGCAACCTCAAACGCATACTTTAAAATACGATCAACGCCAAAGCGCGACATGACCGTTTCCTGCATCACGATTTCGCGCTCGGTTCCTTCATACATGCGGCCACCTATCGCAGAATATTCGCCTTCGGTGTTCTCGCGAATAATCACCATATCAATATCACCAGGTTCAACGTTCGCGAGCGGGCTTTGCACACCGGGCATGGCCCTGGCCGGGCGCATGTTGACGTATTGATCGAACTCACGCCGGAACAACAACAGCGATTGCCACAAAGACACGTGATCGGGAACGACAGCTGGCCAACCAACTGCACCAAAGAGTATGGCGTCGCAATTTTGCAGTCTGGATTTCCAATCGTCAGGCATCATTTGCCCGTGTTTCTGGTAGTAGTCAACACAGGCAAAGTCATGATGCTCAAGTTCAAACTCGATATCAAATAATTCGGAAACTACGTTGAGCACACGCAGGCCCTCTGGCATAACCTCTTTACCGATACCATCACCTGCGATAACAGCAATGCGTTTTTTATTTGTCGTCATGGTTTTTCCAACACATAGATACTTGTTTAATTATCGGTACGCGTGATTGCTATTGATTAGCCATTTTTAAAGAATTTATTTGCAAAGAGATAGTTTAGCTAAGAAACTGTTGCAGCTCTGCAAGCACAAGTTGTGGGTGTTGCTCGGCCAGATAATGCCCACCCGGCAATGCTTTGCCTTCCACATGGGTCGCTCTCATTGACCATAATTTTATCGGGTCAAAACACGACTCAATAACGCCGTCTTCTCCCCATAGAACCAGCATAGGACAGCTCACTTGCCTTCCGTGTTCATCATCCTGATTATCATGTTCAATATCGGTAGTGGCGGCAGCACGGTAATCCTCACAGGCTGCATGTACTGTTTTAGGATCTCTAAATGCTTTCAGATAATGTTCGAATGCTTCGTAAGTAAAAACATTTTGCTGAACGCGATCGACGCATTTGTAACGCATAAAAGCATCAGTATCAGCAAGAATCATGTTCTCAGGAACAGGTGCTGGGAGAATAAGAAAATACCAATGCCAATATGCACGAGCAAAAGCGTCACTGGTATTGGCGTACATTTCTCTGGTTGGAGCAATGTCGATAACCACAAGCCGTTCAATGTTGTCACGATGATCAACAGCCATACGGTGCGCCACTCGCCCACCACGATCATGCCCGACCACACTGAACTTGCTAAAACCCAAATGCTGCATAAGCGCAAGCATGTCATTACCCATTGCACGTTTGGTGTACGGCGTGTGGAATTGATCGGTTACAGGCTTACCCGAATCGCCGTAACCGGTTAGATCGGCAGCGACTACGGTATAATGCTGAGCGAGTTGTGGTGCAACTTGATGCCACATAACATGTGTTTGTGGATAGCCGTGCAACAGCAGCAATGGCGGCCCCGAACCACCGACAACTGCATGTATGTTATGCCCATTGACATCAGTATCGATGGATTTAAAACCAGCAAACATAGTGTGCGAGATATTCTTTAGTGATAAACGGGTACACGCATTAAAGAATATCACACTCGATTGACTTACCAGGCCCGTATAATCTAGCTCACAACTATCCGCAGGTTTTTACTGGGGACACATTCCAAACGTGTTATACGTTTGCGGGTCCACGATCACACACTCACCACTGGGTATCGAATCGGGTTGATATCGCAGCAGTTCAGCATCATACAAAGCGCTGCTTAAGAAAGCTGTCAGATCATCAAGCTCAGAGCTGTACAATCCTAAAGGCCTAAAGCGCGAATCGAGATTCACCATACTATCGGCGTTCTGTGCAATCCCCAGATTTTTATATTCCAGCACATCCCTGATGCTAGTAAAGCTTGCCCCATGACCAAACACGTTTGTGTCAGCCAGATTATAAAGTTGAGGAATTTTAAATTTGAAATTATCATTCGGGTATTTAGTGAATCCACCGCGCCCCATTTTGTCAGCCGTTTTTATTGGTCCATGGACGAACGGCTGAGTCACTGGATTAACATCAGCAAACCCGACAGCCATGAATATTTCAATAGCGCCTGCGTTTATTTCACGGCACCTTAAAGGATATTCATTAAGGGGCAATTGATTGAAAATTTCTCGATACCAAAAATCAGAGGATTTAAGCTGGCGTTGTACCAGTGCAAAAGCCCAGACCTATGCCATTCTGGCGGATTTAACCGAAATAACCTGCCGTATGTCATTGATTTCTAAAATCGCAGCTCACCATTGGAAAAATGGTATGTGATCTGCATATAGATCATATAGACTCTTTGTGAGTCATATATAGATCAGCAATCCTTGTAAGTCACACACAACCAGGTATCATAACGGTCGAGACACCAAACAAGCGTCTGTTTTGATAAAAAGACTTATTCAAATGCCAAAATCCATCACCCGCACATACTCCCGCTACGGTCGCAACGCCATCGAATTATTAGGGTATTCAATTCGTGAAGCACGAATTGAAAAGAAACTCACTGTCCAGCAGGTGGCAAGTCGCGTGGGTATTTCGCGAGGATTGATGCAACGTATAGAAAAGGGTGATCCAAAGTGCGAGGTTGGAGTGGTTTTCGAAGCCGCACATGTAGTTGGTATCGCACTGTTTGAAGAGGATGCGAGCAAACTTGGTGAAAGACTACAGCAAACAAAAAAAAACCTAAGTCTCCTACCAAAGTCAGCACCTAAAAATACCAGAAGCATCCGAGATGACTTCTAAGCAATACCACGAGGCATATGTTTGGATATGGTTACCCGGCGAGACGTCGCCCGTCGTCGCGGGATTGTTGGAAGCTGACAACGATCTAGTAAGATTTAACTACGGAAAGAGTTATCTAGAACGTTTAGCAGAATCCGAAAAGAAGAGCGGCCCACTACCAATTTCAATATACGAACCCGAACTACCTCTGCAGTCTGGTGATCTACCGATTCCAGCTGGTTTGAAAATGCATGGAATAATTCGCGATGCTGCGCCCGATGCGTGGGGTCGCCGAGTAATAACAAACAAGCTGTCTGGCCGAAAAGGACCGAGCTTAGATACCGCCGATTTAAGCGAGTTAACCTATTTATTAGAATCTGGTTCTGATCGGATCGGAGCATTGGATTTTCAGCAATCGCCAACTCACTACGAACCGCGTACTGCAATCAATGTGACCATCGAAGCACTAATTGAGTCAGCTGAAAGAGTTGAAAAAGGTGTGAAACTGACACCCGAATTAGACAATGCTCTATTTCACGGTAGCTCGATAGGTGGAGCACGCCCCAAAGCATTAATAACAGACGATGGGAACAAGTACATCGCAAAATTCTCATCAAACTCCGATATCTATAGCGTGGTGAAAGCAGAGTTCATCGCAATGCGTTTAGCAAAACTTGCAGGTCTGATTGTGTCAAACGTCCATTTGGCTCGAGCAGCAAATAGAGATGTAATATTGGTTGAGCGATTTGACAGAGAAAAAGTTGATGGGGGTTGGTCGCGCAAATCTGTAGTATCAGCGCTCACACTTTTCGGTCTTGACGACATGATGGCACGCTATGCGAGTTATGAAACGCTATCAGAAATTATCAGGCATAGATTTGTAGAACCTAAAAAAACTTTAAAAGAACTTTTTATGCGCTTGGTGTTCAATGTGCTATCCGGAAACACAGATGATCACGCACGCAATCACGCGGCATTCTGGAATGGCAAAGCCTTATCACTAACTCCCGCATATGATATTTGCCCACAAGGGCGTTCAGGCAATGAAGCATCGCAAGCGATGTTAATTTCGGGTAATAGTAATCTGAGTCAACTGAAAAGCTGTCTAGAGTCAGCAAACAATTTTTTGATTTCAGAGGATGAGGCCAATGCTATTTTCGACAAAACAATATCTGCTATCCAAAATAATTGGGATGAGGTCTGTGAGGAAGCTGAAGTAAATGATGTTGATCGTCAACTGCTTAAAGAAAGGCAATTTCTCAATCCCTTCTCAATGATTCGCAAGTGATGGATGGCCTCTGGAAAGGCAACTACTTAATTACATTGGTCGGGACGATAGGATTCGAACCTATGACCCCCACAACCCCATTGTGGTGCGCTACCAGACTGCGCCACGCCCCGCCGACCATTTAAGCTGCTGATAAACTTACTTAATTTACTCAGCCTCAGAAGCAATCCATCTGACCAGCTTGGTGCCGTCTCACAGATGTCTCACAACGTACGAATATTATAACGCAATAACGATGAATGAATGAACTAGTTAACAGTGCTGATAGATGCTGTGAGCAACAGTAATCAGATCGGTGCTTCCAATTCAAACTGACAACCATAGCTCCCAGAGCAGTGACAACTGATTCCCGATAAACAAACCCTGCTCCCTCACAAATCAATCAGGTTCCCTGATGCAATCACAGCGACGCTGAAGACACTGATGAGATTGACACGACATCTCAGGCGAGCGCCCCAAAGGCGCGACCCGTAGAGATGGTCTTACTTCAGGTACAACATCAGATACTCAGACGGGATTGGTCGAAGGCAATGCTTGCCGAGACCGGACACAGGGAACTGTCTGAAACTAACAGCTGGATATGCGAAGTCGAGACCGTTGTAGAGACGAGTACAGGGAACATCAGTTATAGATAATTCATAGCAGCTATCACCCTATTGTCCCACTCGTGGAGTCGCCTTTATTTGTTATAAATAGATAATCCTAACCCTCAATCTGATTCATTCGGACGACGGTCCTCATTCATTATTCCAGCAGATTCCATCCAGTTTCCTGCACGTCCGCCAGTTCGTACGGGTCGGCCTTGGGGGCCTCGCCTACGAACGCTGGCAGTAACGGATAGGGCGCTGCTGAGCTGTGTCCATTGACGTGTAGGATATAACGCTTTATCCCTGGCCACTAATGTTGGTACTTTCAGCTGTAACGTTGTTAAATAGGGCTATCAGCCTGAAAAAAGTATCAGATAAATCAAGGCCAGAAACCAACGGAAAAGTGAGAACTGATGTCATTCACCCCACCAGTCGGCCCTGTATGCCTGCTGGCTAACACAGAGGCAGCCCGTCAATTTCAAATCTCTGCTTATCCAATTTCAGCAAATATCCCAGATCAGCCGCCATCGCCACCTCACCAGCTTCGACATCCTCCGACTGAGCGGTGACCAAGCCATCGAACTTGGCTACTCTGGCGGAGCTGTACTCGTCTAGTAGTGCATCGAGGGCCATTGACTCCGTTCCCTGAACAAAAGCTGCCACGATTTGTCCATCAGTCATGCCTTTGAGTTCCATCTTATTACCTCTGGGGTTGATCAGCTTCCTCCCCGCTGGAGTCTTATCTATCGTTGCCACAATGTGACGGAACACAGCGGACAGCTCTGATTGCAGTTGCCTAACAAAGTCCTGACTCAGTAACAGGTGCTCATCTTCTTTGGATAGAATCTTCCTTATGCTCCCGTACGGTCCTGCCTGCGCACCGTATGCTAGGGCTGTCAGTGCCTGCTTGACATCATCGATAACGATACCGGTATCGTCACGTAGCTGCCGCCTTTCTTTTGACCTATCTGCAACGTACCGACTCAGTGCTTCGTTTGGCAGATCAGCTTTGATACTGGTCTGTAGACATATGCTATGTACACAGCACTTTATGTCATAGTCGTGGCAACCATTCATAGCGATCTTTAAAGCAAGGTTGGTGGCCTGCTGAAGATTTCCTACCAAACCGTACAACCTACCTGCTGCTAAACGGCGATACTCCTGCCTGATGGTGTGATCATCGCTGTCTCTGTAGTAGCTAAGCTGACCAAGTGTGCGTTTAAGATACGCGGAAGTGCTTCCAACTCCTTTCGCTTTTAGTAGTTCGTTGACTTCCTTTCTTAATAGCTCAGGACCAGTGCTGACATCAATACCAGTACCATCCTCCGTAGCTGCATAGAACATCTGCTGCCACTGATGCAAGGCAGGGTAAGCTGTAACTATAGAGTCAATGTTCAAATCAACGGTAGTTAAATGAGCGGGCAGTTTCTCAAGATCACCTGAATTCGAATAGTACTTAAGCTTTCGCTTTTCCAATGCTCTGAGTGTTGTGTTCAATGCTGAAAAGTCTTGTGTTCCCATCGCATCGAATTGCTTTCGAGTGATTAGGGTGCCTGCCCTTGCACTCACTGCGTCTATGTACTCCTGCCTCATTGCATAACCTTTTGGATAAGTAGCACCATCGGAACCTTTACCGTCAGCATATGAATCTATTACATTGCAGACCTCACGCTTTAGGATACTTTGCACAACTCTGGCATCGCGAGTAGTGCCGGTAATCCTGTTCCATTCCTTTGATGATATGCACTTGTAGCTGCCATCAGTATCAAGCGGGTGCTTCCATCGATCACCGTTGAACATGATCTCCTTGTAGAACTCAGCAACCACTGGCCAGAACTTGTGGGCAATGCCAGCTTTGTGGGCAATGACTTGGTAAGTCTTGAGCCTCACCATGCTCTGGCTGACATGCACGGCAGTCTGGGCCGTGGCTTCCGAAGCAGTCAATGCTTCCGTGACTTCAATAGCTGCTGCTTCAGTGATCGGTGTATCTGGTTCGTGCTTGTATTCCATCGGTATATCTCCAAGTGTTTTATCTAATAAGTAACTCCAATGTGATTGAGTTAATGTAATATAATGCGCTAAATAGCTATAAAAGTCAATGACTTAGGGGCGATTCTGTGAACTAGGTTCGTGATTACAGTCACATCTTGAAGGGTTACAGATGCTAGAAAGATACGGTGATCAATGCAGCAACGGTACTGGGTGCAACTGCTCCGCTAGTGGATGACATTGGCAGCTTGGGTACTCGACTGAAGGATAAGCCTGCTCTCCTGTGGGCAGCTTACCGAGGGGGTGTAGGGGGTTGCGGGGGGTGGCCGACATATGGAGGGATAACCGCTTCCAAATTTCTGCATAGAATTTAGTCAACCTATTGAGATTCGTAACACTTATTCAGGCAGGTTTGATATTGCTCAAAGCAGCCCTTACATTCTCGCTTTAATCTAAGGGCTCTGACTCTGATGGAACAGCGTAGATTTAAGATCGCAAGACAGTTCATGGATTATCTTGGGCAACATCCGAAACGGCTTCTCTTAGCATCTGCCGCAATTTTAATCCTCGGCTTTCTTTGGCAATTGTTAGTAGAGATTCATGGCACTCCTGATTCAAAATCTCTGGCATTTCCACGATCAGGCTCAGTGCTCATAATGCTCGCCATATCGTCAGTATTCTTTAACCACATTCTCAGGCAAATTAGAAGCAAACAAGAAACCTTCATAACACAGCTTGATCATCCACCAACTACATTACAGGCTGGCGTAAGGAAGGTTATGACGCCTAAAATCAATAGAGAAGTTGGTAGGCTTTTGCTGAAAGATGCCTTCGACAGGGATTCAAACTTTGAAGAGAAAATCGCATCGGCTAGCGGTGCCAACAAGGAAGCTGTTCTTGATCAGGCCGCCGAGTTACTAGGAAAAGCAAGACTTGATTCGATGGCTCCCGAGATCATAGATGAGCCACTTGCGAAATATACTAGTGGTTTGCAGACAAAAGTGCTGAACGCTAAAGATGAGGTGAGAAACCTAGAAGAAACGGAAATTAACATTGCTTTTACAGAGCTTAGTGCTGGTCTTGCAGGAACATTTATTTGGGCGTTCGGGGACATTGTTTTCAATTTGCTATACGCCACGGGAGCAGCTGGCCTTGTCGTGCTTACAGCCAGCGCAATTCTCTGCTTGCCAACCGTTTACGGCACAGAAATCAAACTTTTATAGCAATGAAGATATTAGAATCAGTATCTTCTTAGACAATCAATACCTGTATGATAAGCACATCAGACATGGCCTTTCCTTTGATTGGCACAGTCACGTCGGACCTTACTTCATTAAACAATGAAAGCCTTGAATACGATGTCAGATTTACATTTTAACTACGACCATTTGCAATACGGAAAAAGTTCCGTGCTGCACGCTGATTGTATTGAGTGGCTTTCTCGTGTTCCAGAGAACAGCATACAAGCTGTGGTCACAGATCCTCCGTATGGTTTCAAAGAATATGAGCTTGATGAACTAAAGAAACGCGACGCTGGCAAAGGTGGCATATGGCGTATACCTCCTTCATTTGATGGGAACATTCGAGCACCGCTACCTCGATTTACAGCATTGGATAAAAAAGATCGAGAGGACATGAAAGTGTTCTTCACTGAATGGAGCAGACAGTGCTTCAAAGCAATGTGCCCAGGTGCGCATATGTTCGTTGCTTCAAATGCCTTTATTGTTCCCTTGCTAACTGAGAGCATTGCTTCCAGCGGCTTAGATTTTAGAGGTCAGGTAATCCGTGAAGTTCGCACCTTGAGAGGTGGCGACCGCCCAAAGAACGCTGAAAAGGAATTTCCTTTTGTATCCTCTATGCCGCGTGGTTGCTTTGAGCCGTGGGTAATATTCAGGAAGCCCCTTGAAAAGAAAATGAAAGTCAGTGATGCGCTACGTGAGTACGGGACAGGAGGCATCAGACGACTACCTGATGGCAACCCATTCGGAGATCTGATTTCAAGCGAGCGCACACCAAAAGTAGAAAGAAAGATTGCTGATCACCCAAGTCTGAAACCTCAATCCTTCATGCGCTTGATGACCTACATCGCATTGCCTCTTGGCACCGGACTGATTGTTGATCCATTTAGTGGCTCAGGCTCAACAGTAGCGGCGGCTGAAGCAGTCGGAGTCAAAGCTATCGGAATTGAACGGCACCATGAATACTTCGAGCTGTCCAAAAAAGTAATTCCTGAACTCAGCAAAGTTCAATCAAAATCAGATGGTGTCCTTCAAATTAGCCCGACCAAAGATATGTTTGCTAATGAAGTTACTTCGAACCACGAATTTTTAACCGTGTAAAAGCAGGGTCTCTGTAGATCCAGTTGTCTGCCATCTTCTTATAGCCACTTGGTTTTATTGTCGCAGTTATTGTTCGGCGACTTGTGGCTGACCTTCCAGAGAACTGCCAATCATCTTCAACTAACTGGGCACCAAGAACCTCTACAAACCGAAACGACTTCGGTTCTAGGTCCAATCCTTTTTTAAGGGCTTGAGCCTCATCGTTCGCACTGTTAGATTCGAATACGAACACCATCAACCAAACGTTCTCAGGGTTGTGGCCCTGCCAGCCTTTCCTATTTCTAGATCCTTTGATCTCTATCCCTTCGGTAGAGTGCTGAACGGAATCATCTGGAAACTGACCACTAGGGACCATGTCAGGATGACCATTGTGGTATTTGTTTTTTGCGATGGAGGAACAATACAGCGGAATGCGCATGTTCATGAACTCCCCAACCATGCTGCTAAAGCTAGCTGGCATTATGAATGTTTCAAGTCTTGGTATTTGTTTTGTAACTAGCTGCTTATTCAGAAACTCTAAAAACTCAACCCAATCAACCATTGATTTTTTGATGTGATCAACAGTCACTCCATAGGGTATTTCTGCTTCCTGATTGAACCCCTCATCAACAACTGGCAAAGGGCCTATTTTGTCTACACCGAATTGGTCTGCCATTTACCTAAATTCCCCCGCAAACTATTAGGTGTAGGACAAATCAATGCAAATTGCGAGAATCAGAATTGTGCTGATTTAAAGCAGTTGAGTGCTTGCTTGCACCCCTGCTTGTAGGGGGGTTAAAACCTAGCTTGCATTGGGGCTTACCAGACAGCCTGTGGAGCCACTGACCACCACCTATTTAAAGCCACGCAACGAGCTGAAAGCCTATCAAGCGGGGCTTTCAGCCGATATGAGTGCATTGCTGCACCGAATCTGAACTGACTCAGCAGGGTGTTGGGGCTAGATCACGCCCTTTTTACTGTATAAATAAATAGTACTGGTGATTGCACAGTCTGCTCTTGATCGGCTGGTGGCTGCCAGCGTGCTCTGGTAGCGAGTTGGCGAGGCTCTGTATTTCTCTGCTCACGTCAATATGTGACACAGTTCACACTACTGTCTGACGCCACCAGAATCTCGCCCTGCCCACCAGCGGATCCCATAGATCCACCACGCCCTTCAAATAGAAGGAATGGGACACCAAGGGTCGTACTGCCAAAGCCCGTTAAAAGGCGTTACAGGAAGTTTCACGCCATGTCTGGGCCAGAAGATGCGCTATACTGCCTGAAACTCAGCCAGATCTCACCGCTCACAAGTACCAGTCTTCCTTGGCTGCCGGTTAGCAGCGTTAGGCGGCTTCTGAGAAGCTGCTGTTGCCATCCTAGTCCTGATTGTAGGTGCTGCTGATCCTGACTATTTGAGCAGACTGATCCTACCGGTCGGATTTATACTCATCTATAAACCTCAGCAAAGTCAAAGAGAAACACTGGGGGCCCACCAAAACGTGCAAGGATGCGGGTTCAATATGGGCTTAAGCGTTGCGGCCTTATCAGCTCTCCTGCATCGTCTTTCAGTCCACCCAAAACAACACCGAAACCGTTACAAATTCTAGCCAGTGCTAGTTGCGCTATCTGGTCTTGGCCATCTTGGCTACTGACAACTGTACTAAAAGTTATCGATGAATCTTGAACCGGATAGCTTATTGCAACATCGCCCATCTGCTCATACAAATACAGCGCGTGATTCTCTGAACACGCCAGATGGATAGTGAGCGTCATATTCCCAAAGTTAACAAAGCTATTCCAGTATGAAATAAACCAGTCCAGGGCAGATATTGTTGGTTCTGCAATACTCGTGTAGGGAGCCACCAATACACCTGTATCCGGAAGATTTGCATTCTTAATGCAGTATCGAGTTGTTCTATCGACAGCTCTGCCTATGTGTTGAAAACATTCAATGTGCCCATTGCGATAGACGCTAATGCTGTGACCTTCTTTGTTGGCTGCATTGTCAATATCACTGTTCAAAAGGCTATTCGTCGATGGCCTTGTTTGATACGAATTGACTCGATCTTGGCCACCATCTTTGTAAAGAGAAATGCCGTTAATGTGACCTACCAAACTTTTGTCCAGTATATCAACTGCTTCACTGCCAACATCTAACGGGGTCAGACTGACACCAAGCGACAGTCGACCATTAGCTAACTCATCCCATTCAGATTTGCGCCGCTCAATAAAGCTACTGTTATCAAATTCAGCAATTTTTATTTGATTTTCAGACAGCTGCTCCGTGACCCATTGTTCATGGACGGCCTTGATCTCATGTAGCGTGGCGACAGGCCAATCAGCCTCATAAGAATCAATTTCAGTGTGATGAGTCGGACAAAGAAGAATCAAATTGTCATATTCATCTCGTTCCTTTGGAGAGAGTTCACTTTGTCCACGCGGACCATCCTCTTTCTTGCCCACTATATGCGCCATTTCACCCAGAGTAGCTCGCGTTCCGACGGGCGAAAGAATAGTTTTGCAGCGAGCACAACGATTAGCTGACCGTCCCCACAGTAGTTTTATATCTAGTTCCAGCAAACGCGTATAGCTCCCAGCTGATCACAGACCAACCGTTCAATGTGATTGTATTGATATACGATTTTAGCAGTGAATCACCACATACAATCAGTGTTGGAGTAATCATTCTCGCTTTATTACACCTTACGAAACCTAAGCAGCCTCAACAGCGCCTTCTGACTGAGGACTATCCAATGCTGAGACTACATCGACCAGAGCTGATGGTGCCAAGTGAGCGTATTTCAAAGTCATCCTCAGATCACTATGACCAAGCAGACTCTGCACTTCAATGATCGGGACTCGGCGCATCACTAGCGAACTAGCAAAAGAATGACGGAGACCATGCCAAGTGAAGTCATCAATCTTGGCAGCATCAAGCAGAGCTATCCACGAACGCTTACCGAATGCGGAGATTGGCCCGCTGCGATCACGGTTAGGAAACAAGTATGGACAGTGCAAATCTGATTGAGCCTTCCATTGTTCAAGTACAGCTCTGGCTTCCTTGTTTATGGGGATATGTCTAGCCTTGCGGCTCTTTGTCTTTGCAGCTTGGAGGCTGACCATTGATAGATCATGTGCAATGTCAGACCATTGCAATGTGCGAAGCTCACCAGCTCGCATACCAGTGTTAAGTGACAACAGTATTGCGGGGGACAGATGGTCGGTATATGGTGCATCTATGTCAGCAGGTACAGGCCAACCATGATTACTCTTGGTCTTTCCTTTGGTGCCATCACGATCACGTTGTATCAGTGCAGCTCGTAGCTTCTGCTCTTCAGCCGGAATGAGGTATCTGATACGCCCCTCTGCTGCCCTCTCTAACGGCAATGACTTCAATGGGTCTTTAACGATGGTGTCATCCGTCACTGCCATCTTGATCAGACTGCGCAGCTCCTGCTCATTGCGTCGAATGGTGTTCTGTTTGATACCATCTGCTCGTTTTGCACTGCGATAGTTGAGGATCATTTCAGGTGTGATCTCACCAAGGGGTAGCTTCAGCCATGACTTGAATTGTTTCTTGATCATGTTGACGCTCTCCTGCCCACGGCCAGAGGTACGAAACAATGCTCGCTGCTTGTAGGGGCCATCAACGTAGCTACCAAGTGTGCTCAGCTTCTCCTTCTTTAGTTGCTCGGTCTTTTCTTTACGCTGATTAACTGGGCATATTCCCTTACGTACAAGCGAAGCTGCATCAGATGCTAAGTCTCTGGCTTCGGATACAGAGATCTCTGCTGACGAGCCAAGCGATAAGAACTTACCAACGCCGTTGATTCGATAGCGGTAGTAAAAGCTTTTCTTTCCTGATGAATAGCAACGCAACTGAAGACCAGTCAACACTGAATCTGAGTAGTTGGTTGTTTTGTTTGTTGGCTGAATCTCAGCAACACTGGTCTTGGTTAGCTTCATCTCTCCGTCTCACACCCGTCTCACACTTCGTTCGTGTGGTGGTTAACAGTAAGACAGTGATCGGCAGCAAATAAACAAGCCGTATGGTCGATGTCACAAACTACAATACAAACAGTATCAGCGACTTACGGTGACCAAGGTGACAGAGTTGGAATTAAATCTGAGGGAGGGTTCAAACAGCTAACGTGTACGGTTTCTCTAGAGGTATCCCAACCCCATTGTGGTGCGCTACCAGACTGCGCCACGCCCCGATCGACCATTAACTTACTGATTTAGCTAGGAAAAGCGATCAGTATCAGAGACGATTCATCTGGACAACATCAAGCTGTGTCGCAAATACATCGCACCTATACCTCATTATAACGCAATCCTATATGAATCTGTAATGCCTAGTGAAAGTAGATTCGGCCACTGCGCTTACAAAAATGACACTGTGAATTCTAAAGCATAGGGATGATCAACAGCAGATATTAAGCTCGTTCCTTCTTTGGTTCTATGGCAGGGTATGGAGAATCATCTCAGGGGAAAAATGTTAGTGTCGGAAACTATTCGTCACGAGCACAATTTTACTACGGCCGGGACCTGGGTACGGAGGTTTGCGCGACTGAATTTGACAGCGCCGGACAGCCAGCTGCCCAGCTTATCTGCAAACGAATTCGTGCCGACGGAAGAATAAGCGGAACACTGTGGCTTAATGCAGACTGGACAAGCTACGGAACACTTTTGTTTACACCGATCTACTCTTCGGCCAATCCTACTTTACCGATTTTAGCGTGCAATCGACCAACGGCACATCCGCGCCGGACTCCATTGCATTCGATGGCCCTACAGAGCCGTTAAAAGATTTCTACTATTCATCGGGGTCGATAAAAATAAACGCACAAGATCAGTCCCGTATCGAACTCACCCCAATTGCACAAGTGGGTGAACCGTCTTTTAAAGTCAGTGTGTACGACCCAGATGGAAACGAATTGGGTAACTTCCCAATGGAATTTCTTAACATCAAGTGTAAAGAAAGACTTGGCACGTGCATAGTGCCGCAGTGAGCGAAGCACAATAAGGTGCGTAGTGCCGTAGCGTGCAAAGCACATCGATAAACGATAAAACTCGTTTATCGATGCTCTGAACTTCGCCTGCCAAAAATACCTCAATTGATCATTGTTCTGACATTAAGTTGAATAATCGTCGATTAACGGATTCGGCTTTGCAAAACGCTCCAGCTCTTCCTGATCGCTAATGTTAATACGAGTGCCAGACACTTGTACGCCATGGTCTTGAAGTGATTTGAATGCGCGGCTCAGATTCTCTGGCGTCATACCCAGAAACGATGCCAGCCGACGTTTTTCGTACGGCAGATCAAATTCATTATCGTCACCCATGCGCCGTTGTTCGCGCAACAGATAGTTTGCCAAACGCTCGAGCGAAGTTCTCAATTTCAAGTCTTTTTTGGATTTAATGACCGTCCGATAGCACTGCGCAAGCTCTGTCACAATCGCGCGAGCAAATGTATTGTCCGCATCGAATACAGACAAAACATCCTGACTGGGAATCAGCACGATCTGACACTTTTCCAGAGTACGTGCGGACATCAGGTTAGGCGCGCTTCTAACACTTGCTGCAAGGATAAAAGTGGAGATCGGACGTACAGTTGCCATGGTTGTTTCCCGGCCGTTCCAGCTACTGAACAGGTCAACCGACCCTGACAATATGATGTGCAGAAAATCGCTGGGATCACCCTCCTTTATCAATTCAATCTGCGGCGGGAACACTTGTACATAAGCCCCCCGCATAAGGGTCTCAAAGTGCTCTTGCGCCATATCTGAAAAAAGATGTAGCGACCGAATATCGGGGTGGAGGGAATCAATCATTTATTGATTTGTATTGCAAAATTCGAAAAGCACCTTCCACCCGGCGCTGAATTGACAATTGTCAGGTATTGAATTGCGCTACCGCCCTGCTTGCCTTGATCGCTATTTGACCCCGAACACATATACGTTGGTAGCTCGTTTATTTCGCAAGATATTAGGCTTTTTACTGATTTAAATCAAGAAATGCAATACGCATGAAGCGCTAAATCCTCATATCGCTTGGCGATTCAATGTGAATTGCCGACAGACTTGAGGACTGGCAAATGGAACTTCAAAACAAAGCCACAGCGTTATGGTCGAACTTCTTTAACGTGAAGATGGTGCAGATCAGAACGTTCCACATGACGTGGTTCGCATTTTTTTCATGTTTCTTTGCATGGTTTGGCGTAGCGCCATTAATGAGCATTGTGCGGGACGAATTGCAACTCACACCTGAGCAGGTTGGATGGGCGATTATCGGCTCGGTCTCCATGACGATCTTTGCGCGGCTGTTTATCGGCTGGCTATGTGACCGGATAGGGCCTCGCAAATCTTATACATGGCTGCTTATTTTGGGATCTCTCCCGGTTATGGGAATCGGGCTGGCTCATTCTTTTGAAACTTTTCTGCTGTTCCGAGTGCTGATTGGTTGCATCGGTGCCGCCTTTGTCATCACTCAATACCACACGTCTGTGATGTTCGCGCCAAACGTTGTCGGACAGGCCAATGCGACATCAGCAGGCTGGGGGAATCTTGGTGGTGGCGTTACGCAATTTGTCATGCCGCTACTTTTTTCGGCCATGGTCGTCGGTTTTGGTTTCTCTGAAGCGGTTGGCTGGCGTTTGTCGATGGTCGTCGTTGGCGTGATTATTTTCCTAACAGGAATCGCGTATTACTTCCTGACCCAGGACGCGCCAGATGGAAATTTTGACGAACTGCGCGCGCAGGGAAAAATGGAAGAAAAGCAGAAGGTCACCGGAAATTACCTTCAAGCGATTAAAGACCCTCGCGTCTGGGTGCTGTTTGTTATCTACGGGGCCTGCTTCGGTATCGAGCTGACAGTCAACAATGTCGCAGCACTCTACTTCATGGACTACTTTGACCTGACACTGGTCACCGCCGGTTTTGTCGCTGCCTCTTTTGGACTGATGAACATCTTTGCCCGCACCCTGGGTGGCTTATTCGGCGACAACTTCGGATCGCTTTGGGGGCTCCGAGGTCGCGCTTTCTGGCTATTTATTTGTTTGTTCTTTGAAGGCTGCGCACTGATGGCATTCAGTCAGATGCCTGTGCTGTACCTGGCTCTTCCTTCATTGATCGTCTTCTCCTTGTTCACGCAAATGGCCGAAGGGGCCACCTACTCAGTCGTGCCATTTATTAACAAGAAGTCTCTGGGTGCCGTAGCCGGTGTCGTGGGTGCAGGCGGAAACGCCGGTGCTGTATTAGCCGGCTTTCTGTTCAAGAACGTGATCGACTGGTCCGAGGCCTTCTTCATTCTGGGAATCGTCGTCACATGCGCCTCGTTCCTGGCCTTCTTTGTCCGCTTCTCTTCAAAACAGGAAGACGAAGAACGCGCCAATTTCGCAGCCGCCAACATCGACACTCTTCACGCTCGTGCCCGCAAGGCAAATGCCGCACTTGAAGAGAGTCTGGCAGCTATCGCTAAAAAGAACAGTACTCAATCAGAGCAATAAGAATTCGTTTATCAGGTGGCTCAAGGGTGAATCACCAAAACCATATTTTCAATTTGGAGAAGCAAGATGGCAAAAGATCTAAAAAATTGGAACATAGAGGATGACCAATACTGGTCATCCACCGGCAAATCGATTGCCACGCGCAACTTGTGGATTTCAATCCCCAGCCTGCTATGCGGCTTCGCCGTCTGGCTTTACTGGGGCATTATCACTGTGCAGATGCTCAATCTGGGTTTTGATTTTGCGAAATCCGACCTGTTTACGCTGGGCGCTATAGCCGGCTTGACTGGCGCTACATTACGTATTCCGTCGACCTTCTTTATCAGGATTGCTGGTGGGCGCAATACCATAGTATTCACTACCGCACTACTGATCATCCCTGCCGCAGGTGCAGGCCTGGCATTGCAGAATCCGGACACACCGCTCTGGTACTTCCAGATTCTGGCATTTCTGTCGGGTATCGGTGGCGGCAACTTCTCGTCCTCGATGTCCAACATCAGCTTCTTCTTCCCTAAAAAGGTGCAGGGTTTTGCTCTGGGTATGAACGCCGGTCTGGGCAACTTCGGTGTGACTACCATGCAAATCCTTATCCCGCTGGCGATGACCTTCGGCCTGTTTGGTGGCACAAGCCGCACACTGATCAACACCTCTGGGACGCTGATCGGAAAAATTCCGGCTGGAACAGAGACCTTTATCCAAAACGCCGGACTGATCTGGCTGGTCTTCCTGATTCCTTTGGTTTTCATTGGATGGCTAGGAATGAACAACATCCGCGACGAACACGTCTCGCCAAATATTCCCGGTCCACTAGGTGCATTTGCCACCATCTTTGGAATGCTACTGATCGGTTTCGCCACCGCAGCCATTGGGCTGTGGTTGCTGTTGCCATCGACAGAGGCAGGTTTGCCGACCTCCGGCATCGGACTGTCCAAATGGATTGTGCTGCCCATTGTCATTGCGTTAACCGTGTTCGGCCTGAAAATGATTCCTGGTGCCGTTGGCCAGAACCTTAACCGACAGTATCAGATCTTTGGCAACAAACACACTTGGGCCATGACGGTGATCTACACCATGACTTTTGGTTCGTTCATCGGCTATTCGGCAGCTCTGGCGTTGACCATCAAGGTCGTGTTTGGCTTCAGCCACACCGAAGTCGCTGGTGTCATGACTCACGATATCGTCAATCCTAATGGCCCGTCGGCACTGATGTTTGCCTGGATGGGGCCCTTTATTGGCGCACTGATCCGGCCGATTGGCGGCATGATGGCCGACAAATTGGGGGGCGCCCGAGTCACCCAATGGATTTCGATTGTGATGGTGGTCTCCGCTGTTGGTGTGGCTTATTTCATCCAACAAGCTTATGCGTCGGCAACACCTGAGCAGTACTTTTATCCGTTCCTGGGTTTGTTCCTGATTCTTTTTGCCGCAACCGGCATCGGCAACGGTTCAACCTTTCGCACTATCGCGGTGGTATTCAATAAAGAGCAGGCTGGACCAGCTCTTGGTTGGACAGCAGCGGTCGCGGCCTATGGGGCCTTCATCATTCCAAAAGTATTTGGTGAGCAGCTTGCCGCCGGTACTCCGGAATACGCGCTTTACGGGTTCGCTCTTTTCTACGCGCTCTGTATCGCTATCAACTGGTGGTTCTATCTACGGCCTAACGCCTACGTCAAGAACCCTTGATTTGAGCCCTGCCCGCCCCGGTACAGCACCGGGGCGGACCCAAACAACCGGAGACAAACAAATGAGCCACCTGTTAGACAGATTAAACTTCCTGCAACCCAAGCGACTTGAAAAATTCGCCAACGGTCATGGGCAAGTCACACGCGAAAATCGCGATTGGGAAGACACCTACCGCAACCGCTGGCGCCACGACAAAATTGTTCGTTCAACCCACGGTGTAAATTGCACCGGCTCATGCTCCTGGAAAATCTATGTGAAATCCGGAATCGTGACCTGGGAAACTCAGCAAACCGATTATCCACACACGCGTCCCGATCTTCCCAACCACGAACCGCGCGGATGTGCTCGCGGTGCCTCTTACAGTTGGTATCTGTATTCTGCCAACCGCGTAAAAAACCCTCTGGTTCGCGGCAAATTGATGAAGCTCTGGCGCGAGATGCGCGAAACGCTGACGCCTATCGAAGCTTGGACAAAACTGCAGAACGATCCGATCTTGCGTGCATCGTATGTCGAAACACGTGGTAAGGGCGGGTTGGTTCGCGCCAACTGGGATGAGGCAACTGAGATCATTGCTGCAGCCAACGCCTACACCGCTAAAAAGTACGGCCCCGATCGCGTATTTGGATTTTCACCTATTCCAGCCATGTCGATGGTCTCGTATGCAGCCGGGTCGCGCTATCTGAGTTTGCTCGGCGGCGTTTGCATGAGTTTCTACGATTGGTATTGCGATCTGCCACCGGCTTCGCCAATGACTTGGGGTGAGCAGACCGACGTGCCCGAAAGTGCCGATTGGTACAACGCCGGGTATCTGCTGTTATGGGGTTCAAACGTGCCACAAACGCGCACGCCAGATGCGCACTTTTACACAGAAGCCCGCTATAAAGGCACTAAATCCGCGGTCATCTGCCCCGACTATTCTGAGGCTGCCAAATTCGGTGATGTCTGGCTGAATGCCAAACAAGGCACTGACGCAGCCCTCGCCATGGCCTTCGGACACGTCATCCTGCGTGAGTTCCATTTGGACCGACAAACTGAGTATTTCGAGGAGTACACGCGCAAATACTCTGACTTCCCGATGTTGGTAAAGCTGGAAGAAAAGGACGGTCGTTTTGTGCCAGGGCGTTTCCTGCGTGCAGATGATCTGGACGGCAAGCTGGGAGAGGACAACAACCCCGAATGGAAAACCGTCGCGTTTGACGAGAACTCAAACAGCTTTGTTGCACCGAACGGCTCGATCGGTTATCGCTGGGGTGAGGATGGTGAATGGAACCTCGAAGAACGCGCTAGCGAGGCGGATATCAAGCTGAAAATGTCGCTGGTTCTCGAAGAATCCCATGATGACGTGATTGGTGTGGACTTCCCGTACTTCGGCGGCGAGGCAATCGGTCAGTTTCAAACTGACGCCGATCACCCCGATGTGCTGACCCGGAATATACCGGTTAAGAAAGTAGCAACGGCGAACGGTGACATCGCCGTGGCTACTGTGTTTGATCTGTTCTGCGCCAACTACGGTCTTGACCGAGGACTCGGTGGTGAGTGGGTGACATCCGACTATGAAAACGACATGCCGGGTACACCTGCATGGGCGGAAAAGATCACTGGTGTATCGGCCGACAAAATCATCCATGTGGCTCGCGAATTCGCTGACAACGCTGAGCGCACCAACGGCAAGTCGATGATCATCATCGGGGCCGCGATGAATCACTGGTTCCATATGGATATGAATTATCGTGGTGTGATTAACATGCTCGTGATGTGCGGCTGTGTCGGGCAATCCGGTGGTGGCTGGGCGCATTATGTCGGGCAAGAAAAACTGCGCCCGCAAACCGGTTGGCAGCCACTGGCCTTCGCGCTCGATTGGAACCGACCACCACGCCATATGAATTCCACCTCTGCCTGGTATGCACATTCAGACCAATGGCGATACGAGACACTTGAAGCATCGGAAATCCTGTCACCCACTGCACCCGAGGGTGATTGGGACGCCAGTTTGATCGACTACAACATTCGCGCCGAACGGATGGGTTGGTTGCCTTCCGCACCACAACTGAAAACCAACCCGCTTGCGGTGGCTAACGCCGCCAAGGTAGCAGGCAAGGAGATTCCCGAATACGTTGCCGAGCAACTTAAATCCGGCGAGCTGGAAATGTCCTGCGAAGATCCGGATGACCCGGCAAACTGGCCGCGCAATCTGTTTGTCTGGCGCTCGAATTTGCTCGGTTCGTCAGGCAAGGGGCACGAATACTTTCTCAAACACTTGCTTGGCACCGATCACGGTGTACTGGGTAAAGATCTCGGTGAAGAAGGTGGGCAACTTCCGAAAGAAGCAAAATGGCACGAGCAAAGTGTACAGGGCAAGCTTGATCTTCTGGTGACCATCGATTTTCGCATGAGCACCACAGCTGTCTATTCAGACATTGTGCTACCGACGGCAAGTTGGTATGAAAAAGACGACTTGAACACCTCGGACATGCACCCGTTTATCCACCCGTTACAAGCTGCGGTGGACCCAGCTTATGAAAGCAAGTCTGACTGGGAGATTTTTAAATCCATTGCTAAAAAGGTGCAAGAGGTCGCCCCGGAAATTCTTGGTAAAGAGACTGATATCGTTGCCCTGCCCATCCTTCACGATACCCCTGCAGAGATTGCGCAGGACCAAGTGAAAGACTGGAAAAAAGGCGAATGCGATCTGATACCCGGTAAAACGGCACCGGCCTTCATTGCAGTCGAGCGAGATTACACGGCTATCTATGATCGATTCGTCGCGCTTGGCCCACTGATGGACAAGCTTGGCAATGGTGGCAAAGGCATCGCATGGAATACCGAAACCGAGATCGACAATCTGAAAGCGCTTAACGGTGTGCATTTGGACGGACCGGCACAAGGTCGGCCGAAGATTGAATCCGCGATCGATGCGTGTGAAGTCATTTTAATGCTGGCACCAGAGACCAATGGTGAAGTTGCCGTCAAGGCCTGGGACGCACTGGGCAAGGCGACCGGCCGCGAACACACACATTTGGCCGAAGGTGAGCACCACAACAAGATACGCTTCGCCGACATCGCAGCACAGCCGCGCAAGATCATCTCCAGTCCGACCTGGTCGGGGATTGAAAGTGAAAAGGTCAGCTACAACGCAGGCTATACCAACGTGCATGAGCTAATCCCATGGCGCACGCTGACAGGACGGCAACAACTTTATCAAGACCACTTGTGGATGCGTGCCTTTGGTGAGGGCTTCATGTCGTATCGACCACCGGTGGATCTGAAAACAGTAGGGGCAGAGATCAACCATGAGGCTCGAGATGGCAGTCCGCATGTGGTGCTGAACTTCATCACGCCGCATCAGAAATGGGGCATCCATTCCACCTACAGCGATAACTTGCTGATGCTCACGCTCAATCGCGGTGGTCCGGTGATCTGGATTTCCGAGAATGATGCCAAGGTGGCTGGCATTGTTGATAACGACTGGGTCGAACTGTACAACGTAAATGGCGCTCTGACCGCTCGGGCCGTGGTGTCCCAGCGAATTAAGGACGGCACCACCTTCATGTACCACGCACAGGAAAAGATCGTTAACACCCCCGGCTCAGAAAAGACCGGTAAACGCGGTGGGATCCATAACTCGGTCACTCGTGCGGTGCTCAAACCCACGCACATGATCGGCGGCTACGCCCAGCAATCCTATGGTTTCAACTACTACGGCACTGTGGGGTCGAATCGCGATGAGTTCGTTATCGTTCGCAAAATGCAAAAGGTTGATTGGCTCGATGGTCAAGTGACCACGAAGGAGGCCACAGTATGAAAATCCGCGCACAAATCGGCATGGTATTGAATCTGGATAAATGTATCGGATGTCACACCTGCTCCGTCACTTGCAAAAACGTCTGGACCAGCCGCGACGGTGTCGAATATGCCTGGTTCAACAATGTGGAAACCAAACCCGGCCTTGGTTATCCGACCGACTGGGAAAATCAGGCGCGCTGGAACGGCGGCTGGGAGCGGACCAAATCGGGCAAGCTGCAGCCCAAGCAAGGCTCAAAATGGCGCATATTGGCGAACATCTTCGCTAACCCAGATCTGCCTGAGATCGATGACTATTATGAACCATTCGATTTCGATTATGACCACCTGAAGTCCGCGCCAGAGATGGAAGCGTTCCCTACTGCACGGCCGCGTTCGAAGATCACGGGCCAGCGAATCGAGAAAATTGAGAAAGGTCCGAACTGGGAGGAAATCCTTGGAGGTGAATTCTCCACAAGATCTCAAGACTACAATTTCGAGGGTATTCAAAAGGAGATTTACGGGGAATACGAAAACACCTTCATGATGTATCTGCCACGGTTGTGCGAGCATTGTCTGAATCCGACTTGCGCTGCCTCTTGCCCTTCCGGCGCGATTTACAAGCGCGAGGAAGATGGCATCGTGCTGATTGATCAGGAAAAATGCCGCGGCTGGCGGATGTGCGTCAGTGGCTGCCCGTACAAGAAGGTCTACTACAACTGGTCTACAGGAAAATCCGAGAAGTGCACGTTGTGTTATCCGCGAATTGAGTCGGGCAACCCAACTGTCTGCTCGGAAACCTGCGTTGGCCGTATCCGGTATTTGGGCGTCATGCTCTACGATGCAGACAAAATCGAATCCGCCGCAAATGTGGAAAACGAGCAGGATCTGTACGATGCACAATTGGGTGTCTTCCTTGATCCCAACGACCCGGCCATCATAGAAGCCGCACGCGCCGACGGAATTCCAGAGGACTGGATCACCGCTGCACAGGCAAGCCCGATCTGGAAGATGGCGATGGAATGGAAAGTCGCATTCCCGCTGCATCCTGAATACCGAACGCTGCCGATGGTGTGGTACATCCCACCACTATCACCCATCCAGAACGCCGCTGAGGCTGGTGCGATCGGTATGAACGGCGCGATGCCTGATGTGCGCAATCTGCGTATTCCCGTTCGCTACTTGTCCAACATGCTGACCGCCGGTGATGATGAACCGGTGATACAAGCACTGGAGCGAATGCTGGCCATGCGTGCCTATATGCGCGCCAAGAGCGTCGATGGCGTTATCGACGAAGCCGTGGCAGCACGCGTCGGTCTGACGGGACGCATCATCGAAGACATGTACAAGATCATGGCGCTGGCCGATTACGAAGACCGTTTCGTTATCCCTACCACCCACCGCGAACAAGTCGAAGATGCTTATGACATAAAAGGCGGCTGCGGCTTTACCGACTCCAACGGATGCTCCACCGGTATCTCAAAGGGCTCGCTATTTGGCGGCAGTAAAAAAACGTTCAAAATTTATCCGGAGGTGAAGTAATGGACCGTACATTAAAAGCACTATCGCTGATATTGAGTTACCCAACGCGCGAGCTGCAGCAAGCCATGCCCGAAATAGCTGCCGTACTGGCCTCGGATTCGCGATTGACAACTGCTGCACGTCGGGCGCTACGCCCACTGTTGGGTAAACTAAGTGCAGACGATATCTATGATCTTGAAGAACAGTTCGTGCTGCTCTTTGACCGCTCCCGCACCTTGTCACTTAATCTTTTTGAACATGTCCACGGCGAAAGCCGCGACCGAGGTGAGGCGATGGTCTCCTTGATGGAGACCTACCGCGATGGCGGTTTCGACCCGGTTACATCGGAGCTGCCAGATCATCTTCCGGTTCTGCTGGAATTCCTATCCACACGTGCACCCGCAGAAGCTCAGGAAACGCTGGCAGATGCGGCACATATTTTTGAAGCTCTGAGCGCTCGACTTTGCCGACGCGAAAGCTGCTATGCCGCTGTGTTTGACAGCCTTTCACAACTATCAAAGGCCAAAGTCAACAAGGTAGCGTTGGCCGAATTACTGGAGCAGCCCGAGATAGATCCAAACGATCTGGAAGCCCTTGACGAGGTTTGGGAGGAAAGCGAAGTACGCTTCGGTCCCGATCCAAATGCTGGTTGCCAACAAACCCAGGCGCAAGAGGTAATGGTGCGCATGGACATTCCATTGAAAACCACACCGCAGCACGCGGCAGAATAGATTAGGAGTAAGACCCATGTTTCTGAACCTTGACTATTTCATCTTCGGTATCATGCCGTATATCGCACTAACGGTGCTGATTGTCGGTTCCATCGCCCGCTACGAACGCGATCCATTCACGTGGAAATCATCCTCAAGTCAGCTACTGCGACGCAAACAGTTGATGTGGGGGTCGATCCTGTTCCACGTTGGCATCATCGTGGTGTTCTTTGGTCATCTTGTTGGTCTTTTCACTCCCATTTGGGTGCTTGACGCTTTGGGTATCCCCTATTCGTTAAAGCAGTGGATGGCTGTGCTGCTAGGCGGCGTAGCCGGGATCGCCGCACTGATCGGCGCAACCCTTCTCATTCATCGCCGGGTAAGTGACCCACGCATCTGGCAAACAACCAGCTTTGCCGACATTGCTATTCTTGTATTGATCTGGTTGCAGCTGTTCATTGGTCTGGGCACAATTTTTCTGACCTTGCAGCATATGGACGGAGCCGAAATGGTCCGCCTCATGACCTGGTCGCAATCAGTGATCCTGCTAAACCTTAACGCGTGGGCCATGGTGGTAGATGTTCACTGGCTTTTCAAAGCGCATATCTTCCTTGGCTTGTTGATCACCATGCTGTTCCCATTCACACGGCTGGTGCATATGTTGTCTGGGTTTGCAGCTCCGTTGCGCTTCCTGTTACGACCCGGGTACCAACTCGTGCGCTCACGGCGGCAAAAACCGCTGTCAAAACGTAGCGTCGCTGGCAAACCTACGGCGCTTAGTAGTGCGTCAAAACCTGCGGAGTGACTGCAATGAAAAAGTCCACATTTCCTGATGTCATCATTGACGTCGAGAACACAATGAACAAGCCCGTGTTTCCCGATCTGATCATTAATGGCGAAACCGTACCGCAGAAGATTGTTGCTGCAGAGACGCAGCACTTTCAAGGCCCTAAAGGTGAGCCTGAGGTTGTTTGGCGCCAAGCTGCAAACGCGGTGGCTGTACGCACTTTGTTACTCCAAAAGGCAAAGGCCAAAGGCCTTGATATCACGCCGGCCGACGACGGGTCGGGGCGATTCGAAACCGTCGATGAAGCTCAGGTTCGCGGACTTCTCGAAGGGTCGCTAAAGGTTGATCCCATCAGCGATGAGGCTATCCGTGCCGAGTGGGAGCGCGATCCGCTGCGCTTTCGCGCTCCGCCCTTGTGGGAGGTTTCCCATATCCTGGTTGCCTGTGATCCAAGAGATGAGCAAGCAAAAACGGCTGCGCAAGCACGGGCGCGCGAGTTGTTTGCACAGGCAACAGAGGACTTACAGAGTTTTGCACGAGTGGCAGGCAAAAGCAGCGACTGCGGATCAAAGTCCAATGGTGGTGCACTTGGCCAAATTGGACCGGGCGATACTGTGCCAGAATTTGAAGCTGTATTACGCACCTTATTAGAAGGTGACGTCACGGCCGAGCCGGTGTTGACCCGCCACGGTTGGCACGTCATCCGTATGGATGCACTTGCCCCTGGTGCTCCATTGCCCTATGACGCAGTCCGTCCAAAAATATCCGAAGCCATGGAAAAGGCTGCCTGGGCGCGTGCTGCACAAACTTTTGTTAACGAGCTTGTGGCGTCCGCCGAAATCACTGGTGCGGACTTGCGGTCACAAAATCGCGGCTAATGAGCGATCACCGGCCTGATCTCAATAGAGGAGATTGTCTTAAACCAACCGATCCCTCGTTGTTAAACAGACCGCTTGATTTTATTCAGGAGGAGCACCTGCGTGAACGCGAAATCTGTGCGCTATTGAAACGGATTGCGAACACCTTAGGCCCGCATGCCAATAATGCAAGGAATGTGGTCGTCTTCCTTCGAGACGAGCTGCCATTGCATCTGCAAGATGAGGAAGAAGATCTCTTGCCTCTGCTTAAACGTCGATGTGAACCACAGGATGAAATTGACAAGGTAATACAACGATTGCTCGAGGATCATCATCATGCACATGGGGATACGTTGGCCGTGATAACAATTTTGGAGGGTGTAGCAGAAGGGACAGCAACACTCTGCGACGATGAACGAGCATGCCTTCGCAGCTTCTCCATTCAGGTGCACCGACATTTGATACTCGAGAACGCGATTATCCTGCCGCTCGCCAGACTGCGCCTGACCGAGAGTGATCTGCAGAGCTTAAGGCTGCGCATGTTGCAGCGGCGCGGATTTGACAGCGTTCTGTTTCCAAATAAAACACGTGACAGCGTGCTAAAAATTAGTGACTAAAATACGCATCCCTACTTTCGATTAGTGGCAAAGCATTTTGCCAAAAGCTTCAAAAAAGGCGTGTACAAGTTTATTGGGTCATAGTTTTACAACAGTTTGTATTAATTTGTATTTATGCAGTGATGTCCACCGTTTAATAACAAACAGCGTTTTTTCGTTTTAATCGCTTAGCTTTTGAATACGCTATCCGATAAAACAAATATAGTAAAAGGAGAAAACAATGACATTACATATTGGCGAGATCGCACCAAATTTTATTGCACGCACCACACAAGGTACAATCGAGTTTCACGATTGGATGGCACAAGACTGGACTCTGTTTTTTAGTCATCCAGCTGACTTTACACCAGTTTGTACAACTGAAATTGGTTGTGTCGCACGGCATGAGAAGGCTTTGTCTGACAGAGGGGTTAAGTCTCTGGGGTTGTCAACCGACAGCCTGGATGCTCACTACGCGTGGATAGATGATGTTAATGAGACACAACACGTTGACATGTTTGTACCGATTGTCTCAGACCCCGAACAAAGGATCGCTGCTCTGTTCAACATGATACATCCGTGCCAAAGCGTTAACAAAACTGTTCGCACTGTTTATATCATTGATCCGCACAAACAGATTCGCATTTGCCTGACGTATCCGATGGAAGTGGGTCGCAATTTCAATGAAATTTTACGCGTCATAGATGCACTCCAATTGGCGGATAAACACACTGTCGTTACACCGGCCAACTGGATGCCAGGTGATCAGGCGATCATTCCTCCGTCGATTCGCGATGATCAAGCCAGGTTTATGTTTCCCCGAGGCTGGACGCAAGTTAATCGGTATCTGCGCTATACACCGGTAATCGCGAATATGATACCGAGTTAAATTTCTACGTAGCAACCCTAATCGATTACGGCAGTTACCGGGGAGTTCCCCGGCTAATTTAAGGGTTTATTGAGTGCGCTACACGCACGCTCTTTGACGCAGCCGTGCTGTATCTATTATTTTTATTTGCTTACTCTTGACATGGATTAATTGCTCATCCTGAAGTAAAGAAATCGCCCTTGAAACAGTTTCAAGCTGCAGGCCAAGAAAACTGCCCAACTCGCCGCGGTTCATTCGTAAATTGAAATCAAACTCTGAGTACCCGAGGTTCTTGTACCGCTCTGCCAGGTTGAGTAAAAATGCAGCAACACGTTGTTCTGCGCGCATGCTGCCTAACAACATCATTACACCTTGCTCGCGAACGATTTCGCGACTCATGACTCGATGCAATTGACGCTGTAACGGTTGACTATGACGAGCTAAGCGTTCGAGCTCACTGTACATCAATACGCAAACTTCGCTGTCATCCAGTGCAACCGCTTGCACACTATGCTCACCGGTGGAGATACCATCCAGGCCTAGAACTTCACCTGGTATCTGAAACCCGGTCACGTGTTCTCCAAAGCCCTTATTGATCGACATACTGGTTTTGAAAAATCCTGATCGAATAGCAAATAAACACAAAAACTCATCTTGTTCTGAAAACAACGATTGACCGCGCCGAACCGTACGGCGGCGCGATACCAGTGTATCAAGCTGCTCCAGCTCATTTTTTGAGAGCCCACCGGGGACGCATAACTGACGCATACTGCAGTATTCACAGGCGAATTTTTGTGAAGCAGTTTTGGGTTTATTCTTGTTGATGGTAGCGATTCCTGCGTTACGCAATGGAGATGACACAAACGATGGTAGCAAAAGACTAATCCTGATCTTATTGATATTAATCAAATTACCCGGCTAGGCACACCGCTATAGTGTCACTCATGAAAGCCACTCGAATCATTCCTGACAAATCGACCAGCCCTGTTGCTATGGATTTAAAACCCAGCGAAACATGCGGCACAGCGTGTCCGGTAGCTCAGCGTTCCGTGACCGCCGTTGTTAACACTCCCGAATCAAAAACTCTGGACAAAACGTTATCCGACGACACATCGCTGAAATTGGCGAACTGTCGCTCCCCACGATATACAAGTTATCCGTCGGCTGATCGATTTGTTGAAGCCTTCGGCCCAAATGACTATGCACGGCATCTTGGAGCGCGAGAACTATACACAACAACCAATTTGTCGCTGTATGCACATATCCCTTTTTGCCAATCACTCTGCTACTACTGCGGATGCAATAAAACAGTGACGCAGAACAAAAGCAAATCCTTGCCATACGTGTGGCGCTTGATTGATGAGCTCGCCATGGTGAATGAACACCTGTCAGGTGAACGGCAAGTGTCACAACTGCATTTAGGCGGCGGCACACCTACATTTCTGGACTCATATCAGATTCAGCAATTGATGCAAGCTCTGCGGAATTATTTTGATTTTAACGACAAGAGTGAATTGTCTATTGAAATCGATCCTCGTGCACTCAAGCCAAACCAACTATCAGCACTTGCGGATGAAGGGTTTAATCGAATTAGCATCGGTGTACAGGATTTTGATCATGCGGTTCAGCAAGCGATAAATCGAGTTCAACCGACCCAACTGACTGTAGCCACTACACAGCGCGCCAGATCACTCGGATTCAAGTCAATCAATTACGATCTGATCTACGGACTACCGCTGCAAAGCGTCAATAGCTTTGAAAAAACTTTGCATCAAGTTATTGAATTAAAACCTGACCGCATAGCGATGTACAACTACGCGCATATGCCGAGTCTCTTTACGGCACAACGAATGATCAATGAATCCGATCTGCCCTCACCCAAAGAAAGAGAAGCCATTTTTGAGATGAGCAGCGAGCTGCTCGAAGCAGCTGGTTACATCCATATTGGCATGGATCATTTTGCTTTGCCGGACGATGAACTTGCAACGGCGTATCGCAACGGATGCCTGCACCGTAATTTCCAAGGCTATACAACGCAATCTAACACTGACTTGATTGGTCTGGGTGCTAGCGCAATCAGTCAAATGGGTGCATGCTACAGCCAAAACAGACGCGGAGTGAATGAGTATGTCGATCGCATTAATCAGGGATCATTTGCTACACAGCGTGGTATTGAACTGACCCGGGACGATTTTTTGCGGCGCTCACTCATTATGGCCATTATGTGTCAGGGACAAGTATATAAGCCATCTATAGAAGCGGCCTACCTTATAAAATTCGATAGCTATTTCTTGCGTGAAATGGAAAAACTACAGCCCTTATCGGACATGGGATATGTACAACTGAGCGACGATTCAATTGTCGTAACTGAAACCGGCAAGCGGCAGGCATTGCGCATGATCGCAGCTGTTTTTGACAAATATCTGCAGCAGCAGACTGACCTTCAGTCGTACTCAAGGGTGCTATAACACAAATTCTAAAATACTTACGCTAACTATCAGGAAACTCGAGCCATGCATCAGATACCAAATACGCCAAGTAATATGCCACAGAGAAACGCTGACAGCGCTTCGCAACAATTAGCGTTAGTTCAGCCCCGATTAGCTGCCGTTGAGTTGCGGGAAGATAATCTTGCAGATCATGTGGTCGATATTGTTATCGGCAGATTACTCGCGCAAGGATATAACATCGTCGGCTTGCGTCAACGAATTCTTGATACAGGTGGTGGCGGTTGTGGCGTTCGACTGCAAAGCATCAGCAACGGCGAATACCATAGGATGACACAGGATCTGGGAAGTGGTTCGACCAGCTGTAATATTGATGCAGACGCTTTGGAGCGTTTAGCAGAAATGCAAAAAAACGAAATCAAGCCAGGGGTTGATCTGGTCATTGTCAATCGTTTTGGCAAGCGAGAATCTCAAGGTGGTGGCTTTTGCAATGTTATCGAACGGGCAAGCGAATTAGATATACCCGTTTTAACGGTTGTTAATGCGACCTTCTTGTCCAACTGGTTGGAGTATGGTGGGGACTTTGTGACGAGCCTACCGGCAGACGAGCAAATTATATTGCTGTGGGCAAATTCGATTCTGAACCTCCCACCCACGGTTGTAGCGAATTAGCCTGACGCTAATACGTCGAATTACCCAAGCAGTTTTGCAAAGAGTTGATCACTGCATACAACTTATGTGTTCAGTGCGACAGGCCAGCAAGATCGCTGGCATGCAAAAACCACTTGCCTGGAGCACCGGATGACGGTATGGGGAAATATCTACGGCGCGAGGCGTTCCAGTATCCATTCGCCTGAATTACCCCTGCTATACCGAAAACGATCATGCAGTCGATTTGCACCTCCCTGCCAGAACTCATAAGTACTCGGCACTATCCGATATCCGCCCCAGTGGTTGGGCACGGGTACTTCACCTTCGGAGTATTTACGTTTCATTTCATGCCAGGCTGCATCCAGTACGCTACGCGACGAAATCACCTGACTTTGCGGTGAACTCCAAGCCCCGAGCTGGCTCGCTAGTGGCCTATTAACAAAATATTTAACCGTTTCAGCCTTAGAAATACGTTTAGCGATTCCGACTACGTTCACTTGTCGATGCAACGGTAACCATAATAAGTTGACTGATACGTGCGCATTTTGGTTGATATCTTCGGCTTTACGGCTCTTATAGTTTGTGAAGAAGGTAAGTCCGTTCTCAGAGAAGTACTTAAGCAATACGATACGTGTGGATGGCGTGCCTTGAGAATTTACGGTGGCCAGGCACATTGCATTGGGCTCGTTTAACTCGGCGTCAACGGCGACCTTGAGCCAGTGCTGAAATTGCTTGACAGGATCTGAACAAAAATCTTCGCGCAGTAGAGCGTGAGTAGCATACTCTGTTCTCACCCCCTTTAAGTCTATTGCCATATCAGATTAACCACACAAGTTGCGCCTTAAAAAAAGCCCATTCAATACGCAGAGCACTGGGCTGAAATTATACTTATCAATAACACTAAGGTATTGCTATTATAAATAATTGACCTTTACGAATGTCATCTGCAGCAAAGGGTTATCTAGTGGTATAAAACAATCGAGCGTAGCGGAAAACGAACATCAAATGCGCCAAACACCACAGTACGGTACTGAGTTGGATCATTAACAAATAGTTTGGTGAGGTACTTGCAACAAACCGCAACAGTACGCTGCAAAGTAAAAAGACATATATCGCCACGATAGTCGGACTCACAGCAAGTTTCTGCCCTGTGTGGCCAAGACTTGCTCGAGTCATTACTGCCATGCAGGTTACAGCCACTGCACCTGTCGTCCACAAATGAATCGCCGCAGACACAGTGATGTGTAGAGTCCAAAGTTGTGCTGCAGCCATAGCGAGAAATCCAAGAGGAATAAACGCATAGGCTATATGCAGAATTAACACCAACGGATCTGGGAAGGTTTGTTCACCACACCAACGAGCAAGTCGCCCCAGGTGCAGTAAACCAGCGAGCAACATTCCCCAGGCGAGAAGACGAGATTCACCTGAGAAAGCCCAATTGCTCAGCACAATCACAGACACACCTAAGGTCGCCATATCGTAGGCACCGAATGGCTTTGGAAGTCGTTTGGAATCCCGCCGCATCAACCAATTGCGTGTGAAGGCTGGAATTATGCGTCCGCCAACCAGCATAATAAGCAGCAGTACGGTGCCGAGCCCCAGTTTTGAACCTACTAGCGGCCTTGTGCCAGAAACAAGTTCGTAGTGAAAAACACCGTTAGCTACCACAAACAACGCAAATACAGCTAGCACACGTAAATTTCGAAAATTTCTGCCAAGTATGAGCTCCCGGCCGACCAGGAAACCCAACACAGTTGGAAAAGCAAGATCCACAACAGCTACCATTGCCAGTGGTAAATCTAACGGATGCCACATCGCAATCCGACCTGCTAGCCACAGCAGAACAAGACCTAGCAGCAAGTTACCAGCGATCGGTGCGCGCCCAGTCCAATTCGCGACCACCGTGAGCAGAAACCCGCTTATAACTGCGCTGGTGTATCCGAACAGGAGCTCGTGACGATGCCAGTCGATAGCAGCAATTTGCTCAGGACCTTCAACCACTCCGACAAGTATTGCAACCCATAGCATCACGCAGAGAGCGGCCCACAGATTGGCGAGTAAAAAAAATGGGCGTAACCCCTCCTTCAGGAGTAACGGTCCGGCGTAACGATCGGTGATTTTGAGCGTAACACTGTGCATGATAGGTACCCATTATTACTGACTCCATTCCAAAATATTTGATCGAAATCAAATAAAGGTCGATCATTATTATTTTCGAGCTTATTCTAGAAGAAGAGCGTTGGGCAGAGCTGTTAGTTGAAAGATTTCACAAACTCGATGTCTTTTTGTTGGCGTCGACTGCTCACTGATAGTTGCAAATGTCAGAGAGTCGAAACGAGAAAAGCACAAATTCGGGCAAGCTGAGAAGTATCGCCAAACACATTCTTATGCCCTCTACGACTTGGTCGTTGATGCCGAAAATAATCCTGATGATAATGCCAGAATGATAGTAAATTCATGGACAACAAGAGGTAGTTCTGAAGCCATTCGGTCAATGTCTTAAATATTGATCAAAAGCGGAAATGGACCGAATTAGCAGCCGAACTCGTCATGAGATTAAATCGCGACCGGCGGCTGAGATAATTAACTTGCTCGACTCTGTGGTTGCAATAAGACTAAGGGGCGGCATGATGAGAAATTTACAGCAAACTAGGGACTCGCCTGTTTGAGTAGTGCTTGGTTGATGGAACCCCGAGCAATATAAGCATTTGCGGATAGCCCTCGATGCCAACTAAATTCGCGAGCTGTGGTCGTAAAGCGGGTACATCGATGGGCTGATTCAGAAACGACGCACTTAATCCTTTAACGGCTGCGTATAACAACATTCTTGACAATGCTTGCCCGGTGCTGACCCAATCTTTTGTTGAATCGGACTGGCTCGATAGTAGCCCCATGATCGTGTTTTCTATTGTGGCTGAATTCGAGCTTGTACTAGTTTGCATATCAGGCAGTTCAAGTCTTTCTAATGGCATGCCATCGTTAAGTTTATATGAATTTGACTCAATCCAACTAAAGAGTTCATTCTGATAATTTTCATCGTCCACCAGATGCCTGTCTGCCTGCATTACAAGTTTCACTACCTTATTTCTGAGTTCTGGATCAGATATACCAGTAAAACGATTGATATTCATCGATATTATGTTGGTTAGTTCCTCTGCTATTTCACTGTCAATTCTTTGGGGTAGAAATGGCGCTCTTGTCGTATGACGATCCTTCATGGCATTGAATAGTGATTTTTCCAAAATGGAGCAAGGGCACGTTCCTTGAATTGAAATCTGCGCAATGCATTGCACGTTTTTAGTTATAGGAAACAACTCTACAAGAGGTTCTAGCTCATGGTAGCGAAACGCCAAGCTCAGATGATCCAACGCCGCTCCGCAGGAAATGTGCAGCTGGCGAGCTTGAGGGTCTGCGATCGAAAGCCGTCTAGATTCGTCTGCGTACAATAAAATTGATTTGTTACGGACTTCGAAGCGCCACGGCTGGGTATTGTGGATAGACGGTGCCAATGCCGCATAGTATAAAAGAGACTTTAACTTCACTGCATAGGTTGCACCACTAGAATAGTCATTCGCATGGGTTTTCGGAGGATCATCCATTGTTTGTTCCAGTGAGCCTACATAACTCTTTTCATTCTATGATAAGAAAATCGGGCAAGCACGTGGTTCAAACCTTCAGCTATCACTGATACTGGCGGTGCATCAGGAGCTAAAAGTGAGGGTTATCAGTTGTGATCTGATTGCTCAGTTTAGCCTGATATTTACGTACTAGGTTTATGTGCGAAGTCTACGATCGACGTTTACGTTCGAAGTCTACGTGCGAAGTTTGCGCATTCAGTCTAAGTACGCAAAATACGCAACACATCTTCAAGCTCATTACGCAGTTGACGCATCATCTGTTGAGATTGGGTGTTGTCATCTTTGATGGTATCGCCTGCCAGGTACTGACGAGCGCCGCCGATGGTGTAGCCTTCTTGATAAAGCAAGCCACGAATTTGACGGATAAGCACCACGTCATGACGTTGGTAGTAACGACGGTTACCACGACGCTTAACGGGTTTTAGGTCGGGGAATTCCTGCTCCCAGTAACGCAAAACATGCGGCTTTACCTGGCACAGGTCGCTGACTTCACCAATAGTGAAATAGCGTTTATTGGGTATTACAGGTAGTTCGTTATTGTTGCTGATTTCCAGCATAAGCTTCTACACGCATCTTGAGTTTCTGCCCGGGTCTGAAAGTTACCACGCGACGCGCTGAAATAGGAATCTCTTCCCCTGTTTTCGGATTACGTCCGGGGCGCTCGCTTTTATTGCGGAGCACGAAGTTCCCGAAGCCAGATAGCTTCACATCGTGCCCGGCTTCGAGAGCGGTTCGGACTTCTTCGAAAAACTGCTCCACGAACTCTTTAGCCTCACGCTTGTTAAGACCCAGTTCATCGAACAACATTTCAGCCATTGCTGCTTTGGTTAACGCCATGTCAAACCCTTAAAACGGCACCGAGTTCGTCGGTAGTGGCTTCAACAATTCGGGCCACCGCCTGTTCTACCTCGGATTCCTCTAGAGTGCGCGAAAAGTCTTGCAGAATCAAGCCTAACGCGATGCTTTTCTTGCCTTTTTCTACTTTTTCACCTTGATAAACGTCAAATGTCGTTATCTCAATGAGCCAGTCTGGTGCATGTTTGGTAACACACGCCTCGAGAGACTGGTGTGTGACCGTATCATCCACTAAAAGAGCAATATCTCGCCGAACACTAGGCTGGCGGGACAAGCGAACGGCTGCCGTGACTTTGGCCTTTGAGAGGGCCGCCAACGAAAGCTCGAACACTATAGGTGTTTGCGACAGATCCAACATTTTCTGAACTTCAGGGTTCAGCTGACCCAAAAACCCTATTCTGACGCCATCACAGACAATCGCCGCACGCTGACCCGGATGTAAAACAGGTAAATCGGTAGGCTCAAAGCTTATAGACACACCGTTTGCTCGGGCAAACAGAGCCTGAAGATCGGCTTTCGCGTCAAAGAAGTCAGCCTCGCGGGTGTCATTACCCCAGCCTTCTGGCAGGTGCTTGCCAACAATCAAACCGGCGATCATGTTCTGCTGCAGCAACGTGTCATCAATCTGGATATCGTCGCCGTGGTCAGACTGAATGTACGCATCCTGAGTTGGTTGACCTTGCTCATTACCCGGTAAAAAGCGTAAGCCAGTTTCAAACAATCGCATGGAGCCAATTTGCCGGCTTTGATTACGGCGCATGGTATCGAGCAAGCCACTGATCAAGGTGGTGCGCATAACTGACAAGTCAGCCGATATAGGATTGGGTAGCGCAAGCGCTGCCAAGTCCGGGCGCAACTGCTGCAATTGCCTGGGTTCAACAAAACTGTAGGTCACCACTTCCTGATACCCACGGTGCGCCAACATCTTTTTAATGTCGATAACCGACACAGCGGTTTCTGCTACGGGACGAAACGTTGGGTGATGCGCAGGCGATGTTCTGGGCAATTGATCGAAGCCATGCACACGCGCAATCTCTTCTAAAAAGTCTTCTTCTATGCGCAGGTCATAACGAAAGCTCGGTGGCGTGACTGTCCAGCCATCGTCGTGAGACCGATGTGTAAAGCCAAGGCGTGTAAACACACGCTCAACAATGTCATCACCAATATCGACACCAATTAAACGTGACAAGCGCGCACGACGAACAACCACCGGCTCGCCTTTTGGTAAGCGCGACCCATCCTGCCAATCAAGCACTGGCCCGGGATGTCCTCCAGCCAGGTTCATTAGCATGCCAGTCGCGTATTCCATGGCATCAGCTTGCAAGGCCGGATCAACTCCACGTTCAAAACGATGAGAAGATTCTGATGGTGATGCGTAAAAACGTGGTTTACCAATAATATGTTCTGGTAAAAACAGCGCTGATTCCATAAAAATGTTTTTTGTATCTGCATCGACCGCTGTGCTTTTACCACCCATGATGCCAGCAATACCAATCGCACCACTGTCGTCGGCAATTACGGTGGTATCACCAGTGAGCTTCACTTCACGACCATCTAGCAGAGTCAGTTGTTCGCCCTCTCCTGCCAGGCGCACTTGAATTTCACCTTGCAATTTATCCAAGTCGAAAGCATGCATTGGCTGACCAAGCTCTAACATCACATAGTTAGTGATATCCACTGCCGGGTTAATGGCTCGCATACCACTACGACGCAATCGTTCACTCATCCAGATAGGACTGGGGCGCCGCATATCTACATTTTTAATCACGCGTCCAACGTAACGAGCACACGCCGAAGACGGTGCCAGGCGTACCGGCCAAGTGCTTTCGTGTTGTTCGGCAATCGGGGTAATCTCATGCAGGGTCAAGGGCAGATCGTTGCGCGCGCACACATCGCGCGCTATGCCGCGAATGCTCAGGCAGTCTCCCCTGTCTGGTGTTAAGTCCACATCAATGATGTGATCATCAAGTTCTAAAAAGCTTGCCAGCGTTTCACCCACCGGTGCTGTAGAGGGCAATTCAATAATGCCTTCACTGTCATCTGACAAACCGACTTCGCTTGCCGAACACAACATGCCAAACGATTCAACTCCGCGTAGCCTGGCTTTCTTTAATTTTTTGCCATCTGGCATCGGGCATCCCACATTGGCTAACGCGGTAACCATTCCCTGTCGCACGTTTGGCGCGCCACACACAATTTGTAAAAGATCAGACGTGCCGTTATCAACTTCGCACACACGCAACTTATCAGCATCCGGGTGTGGCAATACATCAACCACTCGTGCAATGACTACATCGGGCATAGCCGGTAAGCTGGAGGTGACCTCATCAACTTCCAGACCAAGATAGGTTAGTTGCTCGGCGAGTTCGTCAATATCAACTGGTGGATTAACCCACTCACGTAACCACTTTTCACTGAATTTCATGGCTTAACCCGCCTGATGGAACTGCTGGAGAAAACGTAGATCGTTTTCGAAAAACTGGCGGAGATCGTCCACGCCATAACGCAACATGGCCAGGCGCTCCACACCCATACCAAATGCATAACCGGTGAACTGTTCCGGGTCGATGCCACCGGCCTTAAACACTTCCGGATGCACCATGCCTGCACCAAGCACTTCCATCCAGGGTCCTTTACCAATACGTATATCCACCTCGGTTGAAGGTTCGGTAAATGGAAAGTACGAAGGCCTGAATCGAATTTTGCTGTCGTCCTGATCGAAAAACAACTTTAAAAAACCTTCCAGGTGGCCCATTAAGTCGGTTAAGCCGATATCACGATCAACCAACAAGCCCTCTACCTGATGAAACATCGGTGAATGCGTTTGATCTGAATCACAACGATACACACGGCCTGGTACCACGATGCGCATCGGTGGCGGGTTAGCTTTCATGTAGCGCACTTGCACAGGGGATGTATGTGTGCGCAACAAACGGTTTGCATCAAAGTAGAACGTGTCGTGCATAGCGCGCGCTGGATGATGCGCGGGAAAATTCAAGGCTTCAAAGTTATGATAATCGTCTTCGATCTCCGGCCCCATGGCTACATCAAACCCCAGTTGTGCAAACAAGGCTGAGATACGTTCAATGGTGAGCGTTATAGGATGCAAACCACCCGTGGCACTAGCACGTCCGGGTAAAGAGATATCAATGGCATCCTGAGAAAGTTTTTCAGCTAAGGCTGCGTTATCGAGCAACTCAAGCCTGCTGTCCAGTAAACCTTGCACGGTTTGCTTTACCTGGTTAACCGCCTGACCTGCTGCAGGCTTTTCTTCTTTAGGCAATTGACCAACAGCTTTCAGCGCGCCAGTTAAGCGACCTTTTTTACCCAGCAACTCTACTCTTGCCGCTTCTATAGCATCCAGTGAGTCGGCCTCGGCTATCATCGATTGTGCATCGGTGAGCAATTTGTCTAAATCAAGCATGGTCATGTTCGTTCATCTTAATGAGTTCCAGTTTTCGACGAAGGCTACGCCTTGATTGTCGAGTGTGGGTCTATAACTTTTTTTGCCTTGGTTTACTACTGGGCTAACTAGTGAGCCAGATAATGGACTGGCGTTTTTGTTAGCCGGACACAAAAACGGGGAAAGCCGGCAACCCGGCTTTCCCCGTCGATAAGGCGTGATCAACGCCTGGTCTTGTGTACAACCGATAAAACCTTATCGGTTAGCAAACCATATCAGGCTTGCAGACCAGCCTTCGCCTTATCGACGATGGCGGTAAACGCTGCTGTGTCGGCAATAGCCAGATCAGCAAGCATCTTACGATCAATTTCGATCTCGGCCTTTTTCAAACCTTCCATCAAGCGGCTGTACGTAATGCCCTGCTCACGTGCGCCTGCATTAATGCGGGCAATCCAAAGACGGCGAAAAACGCGCTTCTTGGCTTTGCGATCACGATAAGCGTATTGACCTGCTTTGGTGACCGCTTGTTTGGCAACACGAAAAACCCGGCTACGGGCTCCGCGATAGCCTTTGGCTTGCTTTAAAACTTTTTTATGGTTGGCGCGTGCGGTAACGCCACGTTTTACTCTTGGCATTGTGGGCTCCTAGCGTTGATTGGGTAACATACGTTTGATAAGAACCACATCTGATTCGTGCACCATTGAAGCGCCGCGAAGCTGGCGCTTACGCTTGGTGCTTTTCTTGGTCAAGATGTGACGCATGTGTGAGCTCTTGCGCTTATAGCCGCCAGAACCCGTCCGCTTGAAGCGCTTGGTTGCGCCGCTGACTGATTTTTGCTTGTTTCCAGACACTGTTTGACTCCTAAAATCGGTGTTACTCAAAACACCGTGAGTGAAATAGCCGGTGACGTCTTAGTGTCGGTACGTCATCGCGGCTGACTTAAATTCTTCAGGCCTCTATGCGCAGACCCTTATGTTTTTCTTGGCGCCATGACCATCACCATCTGACGGCCTTCGAGTTTTGGGAATTGTTCAACGGTGGCCAATTCGGATAAATCCTCTTCGACTCGCTTTAACAATTTAGCGCCCAACTCGCGGTGGGCCATTTCTCTACCACGAAAACGCAGCGTAATTTTTGTCTTGTCACCGTTCTCCAGGAACTTAACAAGACTGCGCAGCTTAACTTGGTAGTCACCGTCTTCGGTACCAGGCCGAAACTTGATTTCCTTAATCTGAACGGTTTTCTGCTTTTTCTTTGCTGAGTGCTGCTTCTTGTTATTTTCAAACTGAAAGCGACCATGATCCATGATCTTGCACACAGGCGGTTCGGCGTTTGGCGAAATTTCGACAAGGTCTAGTGAGGCTTCGGCGGCGGTAGCCATAGCAGCATCGAGCGCCACTACTCCTACTTGCTCACCATCGGCTCCAATGAGCCTGACCTCGGGAACGTCTATTTCGTCGTTCTTCCGATTAACTTTTTTTGCAGAAATACGTTAACCCTCCAGTACTGTCTGACCGCGGGTGGCGGCCTCTATATTAAGTTGCTCGGCAAGCTCATCGAGCTTCATGGTGCCAAGATCTTTACCGTCTCTTGTACGTACGGCCAATTCGCCGCTTTCGACTTCGCGGTCCCCTGCGACAAGCAGATACGGGACCCGTTCGAGTGTCCAGCTCCGGATTTTAAAGCCGATTTTCTCATTGCGCAAATCTGACTGCGCGCGTAACCCGCTATTTTGCAACACTTTCACAGCTTTCTCAACGAAGTCTGACTGTTTATCTGTGATATTCATGACTACCACTTGTACCGGAGACAACCAAAGCGGCAATTTGCCCTCGTGATTCTCTATCAAAATCCCGATAAAACGCTCAAAACTGCCCAATATGGCCCTGTGGAGCATCACCGGCGCCAGTTTTTCGCCGGACTCAGAAACATAACTCGCATCCAGCCTTCCGGGCATAGAAAAGTCGACCTGGATGGTGCCGCACTGCCAAACTCGGCCAATACAGTCTTTTAGGGAGAATTCGACCTTGGGGCCATAGAACGCACCCTCACCCGGAAGCTCCTGCCAATCCAGCCCTTTGGCGTCAAGTGCGTCGGCCAGGGCTTTTTCTGACTTGTCCCAGCTTTCATCACTGCCAACCCGCTTTGGCGGTCGCGTAGATAGCCGGTAGATGACCTCGTCAAAACCAAAGTCCTTGTATACCGCGTGCAGAAAATCAATAAACCGACCCACCTCGGGCTGAATCTGTTCTTCGGTGCAAAATATATGGCCGTCATCCTGAGTAAATCCACGAACGCGCATGATGCCGGTCAACGCACCGGATAACTCATTACGATGACACGAACCGAACTCAGCCAAACGCAATGGCAAGTCGCGATAACTCTTTAAACCCTGATTAAACACCTGCACATGACATGGGCAATTCATCGGCTTAATCGCGCTAACTCTATTATCGGTTTGCACCGAGAACATGTCGTCACTGTATTTATCTGCGTGACCACTGCGCTCCCACAAAGACATGTCAACAATCTGTGGGGTACGAATTTCTTGATACCCCTCAGTGACTTGCTTTGCACGCATGTACTGCTCAATGGCTTGATAAATTGCCCAGCCCTTGGGGTGCCAGAACACCATACCCGGCGCTTCTTCTTGTAAGTGAAACAAGTCCAGCTGCTTACCGATTTTACGGTGATCGCGCTTTTCAGCCTCAGCTCTGTTATGCAGATACGTTTTTAACTGCTTCTTGTCGGCGAAAGCGGTGCCGTAGATGCGCTGCAACATGGCGTTGTCTGAATCTCCACGCCAGTAAGCACCGGCCACATGCGTAAGCTTAAAAGCTTTTAGGTGGGAGGTATTCGGCACATGCGGACCACGACATAAATCAGTGAAGTCATCCTGCTTGTATAAAGAGAGCGTCTCATTGGCCGGAATGCTGCCAACAATCTCGGACTTATAGTCCTCCCCCAGGCCATCGAAGTACTTCACCGCATCATCACGACTGATAGTTGAACGTTCAATAGTGATCGCTTGAGAGGCCAATTCAGCCATGCGCTTTTCAATCACTTCCAGGTCTTCGGGTGTAAATGCGCGCTCGAAAGCAAAGTCGTAATAAAAACCGTTTTCAATAACCGGCCCGATGGTGACCTGCGCCGATGGAAATAACTGCTTTACTGCTTGTGCCAGCAGGTGGGCGGTGGAGTGCCGCAGCAGAGGCAATGCCTCCTCACTCTTGTTGGTCACTATAGATAAAGACGCATCGGACTCCATCATGTGGCTGGAATCAACCAGCTCACCATCGACTAAGCCTGCCAGGGTTGCCTTGGCAAGGCCAGGCCCAATGTCGGCCGCGACATCAAAAACAGAAACAGGATTGGCGAATTGGCGGACGCTACCGTCCGGCAGAGTAATTGAAGGCATAAGCTTTCCCAGTGGTGACCCATACGATAGGCCACGTGTTAATCAGCGGTGACCCATACGCAGGGCCACATGTGCGTGTATTTATGCCCTAAGTGTAGAGAATTAAAGGGGACGGAGGGAATTAATTTTGACCAGATGAACGGTCAAATAGCGCATTCATGGATCGAGCTTATGGGGATAAGAGGAGATTGGTCAAAAATAAATCCCTCCGTCCCCATTTTTTTTCGTAGAATTGCGGCTTCGGCAGGCGCGTAGCTCAGTTGGTTAGAGCACCACCTTGACATGGTGGGGGTCGGTGGTTCGAATCCACTCGCGCCTACCAATTTCAGGCAATCGAATTCTCGGTTCTACGGATCAAACAGATCACACACCCTCAGCGCTTGCAGGCGTTAACAGCTGCGACTGAACATCTGCTCCTTGTTTATTTATAGACATCAACCAGGCAGAAAATGCAGTTCCAAATAGTGACATGGCTAAACATCCGTCTTTACTAATTGGTTCACAAACTAAATTGGTTGCTGCACAGCCAGCTATGAAAGGTAGAGCCATAAATTAACGCAACTGGCTGTCCTTACTACCACGCCTATTAATCGTATCGGAACGAGTTTGCTCTTCGTCCAATTCACTTTGGCATTTCACACACAAACGTACTCCGGGAAGTGCTTCTCTGCGAGCTTGCGGAATAGCATCACCGCATTCATCGCAGTGTTCGGCACTTTCACCTTTTGGCAGGTTGCCGCGGGCGCGTTGCACAGCTTCGTTGACGCTGTCGTCAATTTGATCTTGTACCGCACCGTCTTTTGACCATCCTCCGGCCATGGTTAAACTCCCATTTAATGTGGACAAGTTGCTGGGCTTCGCGCCTGTTCTTCCATGTTTCCCACACACACACCGGCATCAACTATGACGATTTTTTGGTCTGGACAATTTTGTGCAAGTCGCCGAGCCGCTGATAGTCCGGCGTAGCCTGTGCCAATGACTAACCAATCAGCCTGAATTTCAGATTCGAGCGCAGCTTTGGGTGTGCTGGGCGCAAGAATAGTATTCCATGCATTGGTCTTGTCGTTTAACTGAAGCCGGTTTATCTTGCGGCTAAATGGCGCATCATCAAGTGAAGTCATCGATTATCTGTCGACGCTGGCCCAGTCAGTCGGGTGTATAGCATACAGGAGCAAGGCATTATCGCCTACATAAGTTAGCTTCGTACCTGCCGGCAACCAGATAGACTCCATCGCACTGGCAGTTAAAACGTCTGTTTCTGTTTTAATGGTGAATTGCCCTTCCAGAACCAACACAAACTCATCGTACTTAATAGTCCATGGAATGGAGGCGTTGCTGATACGCACCAAGCCAACGCCGAGCTTAGAACCATCGTCAGCACCACACAGCTGGGCCACTTGTGCCTGATCACCGTATTCAAAACGCGGTACATAGTCCGCATCTTTAAGCTTCATGACTCGGGGTAAGGCTTTACTGTTCATACAACATTCTCCTGTGCTCAAGCGTGACGTTGAGTAGGCTTGTGCCAACCAGGCGTTTTCTAAATACCCTTGGGTTTAATCACGTTAGCAAGTTCATCCACGACTTCTATGTTTGGCAACGTCAACAAAGCCTGCGGGCCAAGTTTTAATTTTGATGAACGATTACCACCGCCAAGAATAATGTACTCACAAGCCATGACTGCCTTGTCCACCCAAATTGGAAGTTCGTTTGGTAAACCAAACGGTGTGACGCCACCGATTTCCATGGACGTGACGTCTCGCGTTTCTTCTGCTGATGCAAAGCCGACTTTGCCTGAATCGAGCTTTTTCTTTACCCGATGATTAACATCCAGTCGATGGGTAGCCAACAAAATACACAGCGTATAGTTGGGTTCACCTTTTTTGGCTTTAATCAAAATGGCATTAGCAGAGTTTTCGAACGGGATATCGTAGTGTTCGCAAAACGCATGCGTGTCGGCCAACTCAGGGTCGCACGCTAGCACCTCATAGGTACTACCGGCACCATCAAGAAAAGCACGGATGGATGGAAGTGTGTCCGTCATGGAATAAGCTCTTTGCAATATGACACAGAACAGTACCTTAATTTAGCGGCCCTGACCAAACCTGAAGCGTTTCAATTTACGGTGCACGACGGTACAATAACGAGCATCAAGCCTACGTTAAAATCCCATGAGCTCATTAGCCCTATCTTCTCTTACCGCAGTGTCCCCTATTGATGGCCGATACGCCTCAAAATGCAGTGATCTGCGCACCTGTTTTAGCGAATTCGCATTAATTCGCGAGCGCGTGAGAGTAGAACTAGCCTGGCTTGTGCACCTGAGCCAGCAAACCGGTATCGCTGAATTACCTGAAATTGACGATGCCACAAGCAAAGCGCTATTGGCCATTGGCGAAGATTTCAGCGTGGCAGACGCTGAAGAAGTAAAGCAAATAGAAGCCACCACCAATCACGATGTCAAAGCGGTTGAATATTTTATAAAGTCAAAGCTAAAACCGTTCCCCGAACTTTTAGCCAAAGCCGAGTTCGTGCACTTTGCCTGTACCAGTGAAGACATCAACAACCTGGCTTATGCCTGCATGCTTAATCGCTACCGACAAGAGCTCTTATTGCCCAAGATAGATGCTCTTATCAATACTTTATCTACCATGGCTAAAGAGTCAGCTGCCATACCGATGTTAAGTCGAACGCACGGACAAACAGCCAGCCCAACCACCGTAGGTAAAGAGATTGCAAACGTGGTGTACCGACTACGCACACATCGAGACCACATACAGCAGGCAGCAATTTTAGGAAAAATCAACGGCGCCGTTGGAAACTACAACGCACACCTTTCCGCCTACCCCGATTTGGACTGGCCTTTAATCGGTGCTGACTTTATTGACTCATTAGGTTTAGAAGTGAACCCGTATACAACTCAAATCGAACCGCACGATTTTATTGCCGTGATGTTTGATGCTGTAGAACGCTTCAATGTTACATTGATTGATTTTAGTCGCGATGTGTGGGGCTATATTTCGCTTGGCTACATGAAACAAAAAACAGTGGCAGGTGAAATTGGTTCATCTACCATGCCGCACAAAGTCAATCCGATTGACTTTGAAAACGCTGAGGGTAATTTAGGTCTGGCCAACGCCGTGTTTTCACACTTGAGTCGTAAGCTACCTATATCGCGTTGGCAACGTGATTTAACTGACTCAACCGTATTGCGTAATCTGGGTGTCGGTGCTGGTTATACCGAAATAGCGATTAGCTCTTTGCAAAAAGGGTTAAGCAAGCTCAGTGTTGATGATCAAGCCACTGCAGCAGACTTGGACGCCGCATGGGAAGTGTTAGCCGAACCCATTCAAACCGTGATGCGTCGTTACGATGTGCCAAACGCTTATGAGCAATTAAAAGAACTAACGCGTGGCCATACTATTAATGCAGAGATTATTCAAAAATTCATTGACGGTTTAGACTTGCCAGCCGATGACAAAGCCCGTTTGAAAGCCATGACACCAGCTAATTACACCGGCTATGCCGAAAAGCTGGCAAAAGAGATTTAAAGGCTAGAAAATGAACGTGCCCGAGCATATTAACTGGCCCGATGGCCTGGACACTCAGCGCTTCCTAGCAGAGTACTGGCAGAAAAAGCCGCTGTTGATTCGCCAGGCGTTTGCCGGTTTTGAAACACCCGTATCACCCGATGAGCTAGCCGGGATGTCTTTGGAAGAAGACACAACACCACGGCTAATTACGCAAGATGCAACGGGTGAGTATCGAATCGAAAACGGCCCTTTCGATGAAGCGCGCTTTAACACATTAGATGCAAATAACTGGTCCCTGTTAGTCACCGATGTTGAAAAGCATTTCCCTGAATTGGCCGACTACCTGACCCCGTTTCAGTTTATTCCCAGTTGGCGTATCGATGACTTAATGATCAGCTATGCACCCGACAGTGCATCGGTTGGTGCGCATGTTGATGAATACGATGTGTTTTTACTGCAAGCCAGCGGCACCAGAAAGTGGATGTTCGATGCATCCGAGCAACCCGACTTACAATTGGTACCTGATGCTACGCTTAAGTTGCTTGCTAACTTTCAAGCCAGTGATACTTACCTGTTAGAACCGGGTGACATGCTATATCTGCCGCCTGGTGTGCCACACCACGGCATTGCTGTTGGAGACGACTGCACAACCTGGTCGGTGGGTTTTCGGGCACCGATACTATCAGAGGTCATCAACTATTTCAGCGAAATGGCTGCAAGCCAATTTGAACAACAACGCTATACAGACCCCGTCCTCAACATTAGCCCACCAGGGGAAATCAATGCGCAAACATTGGCATCATTTAAAACGCTGTGGGAGAAGGCCACTAACTTAAGTGATGCTCAGCTGGCCACTATGACTGGTTGCTTGTTAACAACATCGCCAATGGACATAGAACGCGAAGAATACGATTTAGGTCAGGCACATGAACACAAATGGATAAAGCATCCATTCAGCCGATTCGCTTATACCGACATTAACAATGATCAGTCGGAGCTATTTGCCGATGGTGAGGTTATAACTTGCTCACTTGATTTAGCCATGGCGGTTTGTAACCAGCAGGCAGTGTCACTAAAGGATTTAGATGAACTGGACGCCAACGCGCTGGCAAGCCTGATTGAGGCGGGTTGCTTGATACCTGAAAACTAGTTTGCAGGTGTTTAATTTGCAGACATGATTGGCAATGAGGATTGCCGTTACTCAATGCGCAATAGCATCTCTTGATGAGGGATACCGTCTTCCATATAGGCTTCACCTACTGTTTCAAAACCGGCCTGTTGATACAGTGGCAATAAATACGCTTGCGCCGAAATGCGGATGTTTTGTCGATTGAATTGTTGATGTACCAGACGTATGCCTTCATCAATTAACAAACGACCAAGGCCCTGCCCTCGCATACTCTCACTAACCAATACACGACCAATGGAAGGCTCACTGTATGCAGACTCAGGCGCTAATATGCGGGCATAGGCTATGAGTTCATGTTGATCATTGGTACCCAGCAAATGGATGCAGTGTTCGTCGCGTTCGTCAATATCCGGATACAGGCATTTCTGCTCCAGGACAAATACTGTTTGCCTTAAACGATAGATGTGGTGAACAGATAGCGCGTCGAGCTCACTCAACACGCTACTGCTCCAACTGATCAGAGGCATAACGACAACTTACGGCGCAAACAATACCGAGCCTGGGATAACTTGCTTGGTTATTGTTGAACTAGACCAGCTCACCGTCAAACCTTCATTACCGCCTCGCTGAAAGTAGTCAAGCTGTATGTCGTGCAAGCCTTCACTTAAGCTGAGCGTACCGGAGCGTTCCTGCAAGGTATGCGTGCCGTCGTTGTCCACCACCAAGCCGCCGTCGATAGACAGCTTGGAACCATCATTGGATTCTGTGAAAAACGTATACGACCCTGCCACTTCAATATTTAGCTGGCCACTAAAACGGATGCCATAGAAAAGTTCACCGTTGCTGTCGGGCAACGTAAACGTTTCACTTGTACCGGTGCTGACTGGCGTCAGTGCATCGAAATTTGGCACTGCTACCCAATTCCCTTCGTAATATTCATACGAGAGTGGTGTTGGCGGCAGCTCTGGCTCAGGTTCTGGCTCAGGTTCTGGCTCAGGTTCTGGCTCAGGTTCTGGCTCGGGTTCTGGCTCGGGTTCTGGCTCGGGTTCTGGCTCGGGTTCTGGCTCAGGTTCTGGCTCAGGTTCTGG
>ENA-ORXR01000526-ORXR01000526.1-marine-metagenome-genome-assembly--contig:-NODE-526-length-51256-cov-4.856289_pt1 | contig 51256 bp, 57 predicted proteins | sample MGYA00237866_ERZ511479 | MGnify/ENA metagenome assembly ERZ511479
CTCTGATGATAATCCTGGGTTTTCAACCCAGGGCTATAAATATTTCACCACCCTGTGGTGATGTGCTCTTACTTCTGAATACCCCGAATATAAACCTGGGTTTTCAACCCAAGGCTATTGATATCTAACTCCCTAGAATCGGGACGGGCTATGCTGTGGTGATGTGCTGTTACTTCTGAATACCCCCTTTTTAGATGGACTAGCGCTGTGCAAGGATAGGATGAGGAACGAAGACTAGACACGAGGGACGAGTGGCCGAGCGAATAGCGAGTCCTGAAACATAGCGACACTCAGTAAGCAGAATGAACTCTTATTCATACTGCTTACTGAGTGTAGGCCCCAAACTTACGAACTATTATATCACAACAAAAAGGCATCCTCCAGAAGAAGATGCCTAATTTGTTTTACACTTGATAATTCTAATACCTTATGCTGAAAGTGCTTTCTTCATAGTCGCACCGATCTCCGCTGGAGAATTAACTACGTGAATTCCACACTCGTTCATAATCTTCATTTTTGCTGCAGCAGTATCTTCATCTCCGCCAATAATAGCACCAGCATGCCCCATGGTCCGACCAGCTGGAGCGGTTTGTCCCGCAATGAAACCGACGACTGGTTTAGTGCCATGCTCTTTAATCCAACGAGATGCATCTGCCTCCATGCTCCCACCTATCTCACCTATCATTACTATGCCGTCCGTATCTGCGTCATTCATAAGTAGTTTTACAGCGTCAAGAGTTGTCGTTCCTACTATAGGATCACCACCGATACCGATACATGTAGACTGTCCCATACCCGCTTTGGTAACTTGATCAACTGCCTCATAAGTCAATGTACCTGAGCGAGATACTATCCCTATTCGACCTGGATTATGTATAAAGCCAGGCATAATTCCGACCTTCGCCTCTCCAGGTGTCATAATACCGGGGCAGTTTGGTCCTATCAATCTACAATCTGGTTTATCATTCAGGTAAGCTTTTACCTTTACCATATCCTGCACTGGAATTCCTTCTGTAATGCAAATAATAACCTTGATACCTGCAGCAGCAGCTTCCATAATTGCATCCGCAGCAAACTTTGGCGGTACGAATAAAATAGAAGTGTCAGCATTTGCTTTATCTACGGCTTCTTGTACCGTATTGAAGATGGGCTTTCCGAGGTGCTCTTTTCCTCCTTTTCCAGGAGTGACACCACCAACAATATTGGTTCCATATTCTATCATTTGCTCTGCATGGAAAGATCCCTCCTTACCAGTAAATCCCTGAACAATAATATTTGAATTCTTATTAACTAGAACTGACATAATTATTTTTTATCGATAATGAAAACATCTTCATTATCTTTTTTCATGTAATATTTTTCTCGAGCAAATTTTTCTTTGTTTTCTCTAAGCGCTACAAGTTCCTTAGAGGTCTGTACGATCTTTTCTTTTAAGTCGATCTTTTCTTCTTCCAGACTCACCAGTTTATTCCTTAATCTAAACTGTGTGCTTATATCATTACCATCGAAGAAAACCATCCAGGTGATGAAAGCCAAAAGGATGAGAAAATACCAGTTTGTAAAAGGGCTGAATAAATTTCTCTTCTTCGTAGAAAATTGCATTAGGTTATTTTTTCAAATATATAAAATAGCTATCTAAAATAAGATTGATTTGCCATTAAAGACGGCTGCGTCACCTAGTTCTTCTTCAATACGTAATAATCTATTGTATTTCGCGACTCTATCTGATCTAGATGCGCTTCCTGTTTTTATTTGACCTGTATTCAAAGCCACCGCTAAATCCGCAATCGTGGTATCCTCAGTCTCTCCTGATCTATGACTCATCACAGAAGTGTAGCCGCTTCTAGTGGCTAAGTTTACTGCATTTATAGTTTCTGTCAGACTTCCGATTTGGTTTACCTTGACTAATATAGAATTTGCGGAACCTTCGTCAATTCCTCTTTGCAGCCGAACAGTATTGGTAACAAATAAGTCATCCCCTACCAGCTGCGTTCTTGTACCAATAGCTTGGTTTAATTTTTTCCACCCACTCCAATCATCTTCATCAAGCCCATCTTCAATCGAAAAGATTGGATACTGTTTCGACCATTTGGTCCAATAATCAACCATCTCATCAGAACTCAATGTCTTACCATCTGATTTATGAAAATGGTATAACTTCTTTTTGGAGTCGTAAAACTCTGAAGCTGCAGCATCCATCGCAATAAATACATCTTCTCCTGGTTTATAGCCAGCCTTTTCTATGGATTTTAAAACGATCTCTATCGCTTCCTCATTGGACTTGATATTAGGTGCAAACCCACCTTCATCGCCTACATTTGTGGAGTAGTTTTTACTTTTCAATACACTTTTTAAGTGGTGAAAGATTTCAACACCCATCCGCAAACTCTCTCCAAAAGTATCCGCACCTACTGGGACTATCATGAATTCTTGAAAGTCAATACTATTATCTGCATGACTCCCACCATTGAGGATATTCATCATAGGTACAGGTAGTGTATTCGCGCCAACTCCACCAATATATTTATATAAAGGCATCCCGCATTCTATTGCAGCTGCTTTAGCTACTGCAAGAGAAACACCTAGTATGGAGTTAGCACCGAGTTTTGATTTATTACTGGTGCCGTCCAGATCTATCATGGTTTGATCTATTATGGACTGATCCGTAATAATCATGCCTTCAATTTCATCTGCAATTTCGTTGTTGACAAAATTGCACGCTTTCAATACCCCTTTTCCAAGGTATCTTTGCTTGTTACCATCTCGTAATTCTACTGCCTCATATTTTCCAGTAGATGCGCCAGAAGGTACTGCTGCCCTACCCAAAGCACCAGTATCCGTTAGTACTTCTACCTCGATAGTAGGATTTCCTCTAGAATCTAAAATTTCTCTTGCAGATACATCAATTATATACGACATAAAAATTATTTGCTATGCCATGGCCTTAGCCTGCATAAGGTTTTTAAATTCTGAAAATAAGTATCTTGCGTCATGAGGACCTGGTGATGCTTCCGGATGATATTGGACTGAAAAGGCTTTTTTATTTTTAACTCTTATTCCCTCAACAGTATCATCATTTAAGTTAAGGTGGGTTATTTCTATATCTGAATTAGATCTAATAGATTCTGCCTCTACACCAAATCCGTGGTTCTGACTCGTTATCTCGCATTTAGTACTAATCAAATTTTTGACAGGATGATTGAGTCCTCTATGACCATGTTTCATCTTGTATGTTGTCAATCCCATAGCCAAAGCTAATATTTGGTGACCTAAGCAAATACCAAAAAGTGGTATATCTTCTGTGAGTACCTGCTTAGCAAATTGTATAGCGTAATCCATAGATGCTGGATCACCAGGTCCATTAGATAAGAATATTCCATCTGGGCTCCACTTGGCTACCTCCGCAAAATCTGTCTGGCCAGGAAATACTTTAAGATACATGTCCTCTTTGGAGAAGCATTCTAATATGCTTTTCTTCACACCGTAATCCATAACAGCTAATTTGATGCTGTTATGAGGATCGCCAATATAATAAGGTGCTTTTGTAGAAACCTGCGAAGCCAGCTCCAAACCGTCCATATTGGGAACTTTAGCCAAGAGTGATTTAAGTTTATCAATATCAAATATCTCACTTGATATGATAGCGTTCATAGCGCCTTTTGTTCTAATTTTCTTAACGATAGACCTTGTATCTACATCACAAATAGCTACCGTCCTATTGTCTTCAAAATACTCTTGAATAGATGCATCGGCTAATGGTCGGGAATATCTTTCATTGAAAGATCTACAAATGAGTCCATTAATCTTTACATTCTCAGATTGAGCATCTAAATGCTTAGTCCCATAGTTACCTATGTGCACATTAGTCGTCACCATAATCTGACCAAAATAAGAAGGATCGGTAAAAATCTCTTGGTAGCCAGTCATGCCAGTATTGAAACAAATTTCGCCTGTCGCTATACCTTTAATCCCCGCAGCAGTACCGTGATAAACACTCCCATCATCTAGCAATAATATTGCTTTTTCCATCAAAGTTAATTTTGGATAAATTGAACCCAAAGATAACTAAGAAATACATATTTAATAAAAAAAGGCAATACCTATATAATAGATATTGCCTTTCTCAAATAGAAATTTATAATTACTCTATTCTTCTTCGGATCCCGCTTTACTTTTAGCCTCCTTTTTCACCTCGTCAGTAAATGTTTCCGTTGCAACAGCAGTACCAGTAGTAGCAGCAGCTGTTTCAGTTGAAGATTTCTTACCTCTTCTTGTTCTTTTCTTTTTCGTTTGACCACCTTCAGACTTAGCAGTACCATTAGTATAGACGCTGTTGAAATCAACAAATTCGATAACTGCCATTTCAGCGCTATCGCTCATTCTAAATCCTGTTTTAATAATTCTTAAGTATCCACCTGGTCTATCTGCTACCGCGTCAGATATAGTAGAAAAAATTTCTGCTACTGCTGTTTTATTACCTAGGTAGCCAAACACAACCCTTCTGTTATGAGTAGAATTAGTTTTCCCTTTAGTAATAAGTGGTTCCAAATAAACTCTTAATGCTTTAGCCTTAGCTAAAGTAGTCTTTATCCTTTTGTATTGGACCAAAGAAATAGATAGATTTCTAAGTAGCGCCTTACGGTGCCCTCTTTTTCGTCCTAAGTGATTAACTTTTTTACCGTGTCTCATAAAAGTGGCATTTAGTAATTTAAAAATTATTAACAACGCAGCATGGAATATCACATAACTGCAAGTGGAATATAGAAGAGTTAAAAATATCTATATTGTTTATGTAGATTAATCTTCGTCTAATTTATATTTAGATAGATCCATGCCAAAGGTTAAACCTTTGTTTTGTAGTAAGTCCTCAATCTCTACTAATGATTTTTTACCAAAGTTTCTAAACTTTAAAAGTTCATAAGTATCAAACCTAACCATTTCACCCAAAGTATTAATCTTAGCAGCTTTCAAGCAGTTGTAAGCTCTAACAGAAAGATCAAGATCTTCTAATGAAGTTTTGAGAAGCTTTCTCATGTGTAGGATGTGCTCGTCTACAATATTATCTTCTCTATCCTTTTCGCTATCGAAGGTAATATTCTCATCTGTAATCAACATTAAGTGCTGGATTAAGATTCTGGATGCTTCCTTTACTGCTTCCTCTGGGTGGATAGTCCCATCAGTAGTAACATCAAGAGTCAGCTTCTCGTAATCTGTTCTTTGTCCAACTCTTGTGTTTGACACTTTATATGCTACATTCTTAATTGGTGTATAAATAGCATCAATAGGAATAACCCCGATAGGAGCATCCTTTGGCAAATTCTCACCTGCTGGTCTATACCCGCGACCCTTAGTAACGGTAAATTCGATTTCAAGATTAACTGAAGATTCCATTCTGCAAATAAGCATATCTGGATTCATTACCTTAAAAACATTAGTATGTTCCTCCATGTCTCCAGCACGAAATTCTTCTTTTCCAGAGATTGTGAGGTATATTTTTTCGCTGCTAATTTCTTCTTCCTGAATTAATTGCTTAAGTCTTACTTGTTTAAGATTTAATACAATATCAACTACATCTTCTACAACTCCTTTGATAGTAGAAAACTCGTGGTCAACACCAGCTATTCTTACAGCAGATATTGCAAAACCCTCAAGGGAAGAAAGTAAAACTCTTCTTATAGAATTACCAATAGTTTGGCCAAATCCAGGCTCTAGTGGTTTGAATTCAAATTGTCCTTCAAAATCGGTAGCCTTCTGAAGAATAATTTTTTCTGGCTGTTGAAAATTTAAAATACTCATATGTTATTTTTGATGAGGATTTAAAAAAGGCTAAAATATCTTACTTAGAATATAGTTCAACTATTAGCTGCTCGTTGATCTTTTCAGGAATATTATCTCTCTCAGGATACTCGATAAATTTACCTTCCATTTTATCAGAACTAAATTCTAACCAAGTATGCTTTTTGACATCTGCCGCTGATACATGTTGGATGATTACTTCAATGTTACGAGACTTCCCCCTAACAGAAATAACATCGCCTGGCTTTAATTGCGCCGAAGGAATATTATTGAGTATACCATTTACAGTAATATGTCTATGAGAGACCAACTGTCTAGCAGCTCTTCTAGTGGGTGCAATACCTAATCTAAAAACGGCATTATCTAACCTAGCTTCAAGGAGCTGGAGCAATACTTCACCAGTAACACCTTTATTACTAGAAGCCTTTTCGAAAAGATTCCTAAATTGCTTTTCAAGAACACCATAAGTGTACTTTGCCTTCTGCTTTTCCTTTAACTGATTAGCGTAGTCAGACTTTTGCTTTCTTCTACCGCCACCATGTTGACCAGGAGGCGTTTTTCTTCTTTCGAAAGCTCTATCGAAACCAAAGATTGCTTCACCGAGCGCTCTTGCTTTTTTAGTTCTTGGACCTGTGTACCTTGCCATAATTTATAAAACTTTACCTGTATTAAACACGTCTTCTTTTAGGAGGTCTACAACCATTATGAGGAATAGGTGTAATATCCTTTATTTTAGTAACTTTTATACCTGCCACATCAATAGCTCTTATTGCTGCTTCTCTACCTGCACCAGGACCTTTTACATAAACTTCAGCAGTACGCATACCAGCTGCAACTGCAACCGAGGCCGCATCAGCAGCAGCAATTTGAGCTGCATATGGAGTATTCTTTTTAGATCCTCTAAAACCTGCTTTACCAGCAGAAGCCCAAGAAATAACCTGTCCGCTTTTGTTAGTAAGAGAAATGATTATATTGTTGAAGCTGGCTTGTATATAAATCAAACCTTCCGGTTCAACTTTGACTACACGCTTTTTAACTTTTTTCTTAGCCATAATGAATGATATAAAAAATTGAAATCTATATTTATATTATTTAGTTGCTTTCTTTTTATTTGCAACCGTCTTTCTCTTACCTTTTCTGGTACGAGCATTAGTTTTAGTCCTTTGTCCACGTAATGGTAAACCTTTACGATGTCTCAGTCCACGGTAACAACCAATATCCATTAATCTCTTGATATTCATCTGAACCTCAGATCTTAATTGACCCTCAACACGGTATTCATTTTGAATAATCCCTGAGATGGCTTTGATATTTTCATCATTCCAATCCGATATTTTAGTATTGTGGTCAATACCAGCTTTATCTAATACCTCGATTGCTCTAGATGATCCTATTCCAAAAATATAGGTTAAACCTATTACACCTTTCTTATTTCTTGGTAAATCTACACCAGCTATTCGTGCCATAATATCTTATTTTTTATCCTTGACGTTGTTTAAAACGAGGATTTTTTTTATTGATAACATACAACTTACCTTTCCTCCTTACAATCTTACAATCAGTAGATCTCTTTTTAATTGAAGCTCTTACCTTCATAATATCTGTGTTAAGTTAAAATCTTAAAATTATTTATACCTATAATTAATTCTACCTCTAGATAAATCATAGGGTGAAATCTCAACTGCTACTTTATCACCTGGAAGTATACGAATGTAGTGCATTCTCATTTTTCCAGAAATTGTTGCAACGATCTCGTGTCCGTTTTCAAGCCTAACTCTAAACATAGCATTGGAGAGTGCTTCTTCAATGATTCCATCTTGTTTTATCAGGTCTTGTTTAGCCATAAGTTAAATTTCGGAGTGCAAAGATACAAATTTAATATTACAAAGCACAGCTTTTTCTGTTTAAACGTTTTCCATTTCTGTATTGCGAATGGCTATTTTATTAACATTGGGGTTATTAATAATTTCTGATTCTATCAGATTATGATCACTTAATATTAGCGCCTTTCCTTTCTTTACACAGATAGTATGCTCGTAGTGCGCAGATATGGATCCATCCTTACTCGCCACAGTCCAGCCGTCATCTAATTGTTTGACCTCTCTTTTACCCCTATTGACCATAGGTTCGATAGCGATGACCAAGCCCTCTTTTAGTTTTGGCCCTCTACCTCTCTTTCCATAATTAGGTACTTCTGGAGCTTCGTGCAATGCGCGACCTATACCATGCCCTACCAACTCTCTCACTACACCATATTTGTAAGTGCTCTCACAATAGTTTTGGACTGCATAGCCAATATCACCAATACGCTGTCCAGCGACGGCTGCTGCTATTCCCTTATATAAAGAGGTGTTAGTAACTTCTAATAATTCCAGATTTTCCTTACTAATTTCGCCTAAAGCAAAGGTATAGGCGGAATCCCCGAAAAATTCATTCATGTAAGTACCACAATCAATAGAAACAATATCCCCATCATTAAACTCTTGTTTGGTAGGAATACCGTGAACGACCTGATCGTTAATAGATATACATAATGTACCAGGAAAACCTCTGTACCCTTTAAAAGCAGGTAATGCTCCATGGTCCATGATGAGTTCCTCAGCTGCTGCATCCATTTGCATACCAGATACACCAGGTTTAATAAGAGATGCGACGTGAGAAAGCGCTTTACAGACAAGCAAGCAGCTATTTCTGATTAATTCTACTTCTTCTTCAGTTTTGTAATATATCATTGGAGTATCATAAAATGTAACGAATACTGATATTGTACAAACCCTAAAGATCAACGAAAGTTGAAATAAATTGGAATTTACATACCAGCGCCGATGCCTTGCATGCGACTTCTACCTTGTAGTTTACCTGATTTAACTAATCCATCATACTTTCTCATCAATAAATAACTCTCAATTTGCTGTAGCGTATCTAACACAACTGCAACTAGAATGAGTAAAGATGTTCCTCCAAAAAATAACGCTAATGATAAGTTAACACCAAATAGCTTATTTATTATAGCCGGAAGTATAGATATTAAACCTAAGAAAATAGATCCTGGTAATGTAATTCTTGTCGTCACTGTATCAATAAAATCAGCTGTACTTTTACCAGGTTTAACTCCTGGGATGAAAGCATTTTGCTTTTTAAGATACTCTGCATATTGTTGAGGATTCACTAAAAGTGCTGTATATACGTAAGTAAACAAGACGACTAGTAAGAAATAAACAATATTATAAGGACCTGATGTGATATCATTAAAAATAGCACCCCACGAACCTGCGACAGGTGCACCTCCTTCAGCGGAGAAAAAGTAAGTAGCTACAGTACCTGGCAAAAACATTAATGCCTGAGCAAATATTATGGGCATTACTCCTGCTGCATTGACCTTAACTGGTATATAATCTCTACTACCAGCCGATGGCATTTCTGTATTGCTTCTGCCAACAATTCGCTTAGCAAACTGTATTGGAATTTTTCTGACACCCTGTACAATTAGTACTGTTGCCATAGTTACTGCAAAAAGCGCTGCTAAAATTATAAGAAACATAAAAGGATTTGACTGCTTAGTCATCTCACCAATAAAGGCAGCCGGTAATGTAGCGATAATACCAATGGTGATTAAGAGCGAAACACCATTCCCAATACCCTTATCTGTTATTTTTTCACCTAACCACATGGCAAAGATAGTACCAGCGCAAAGGATTATAATATTAGCTAACCAAAATATACTTATAGGTACATTTGGATTAATGCCACCTGGCGTTTGCTGCAACATACTTAAGTACCCAGTTCCTTGAACTAGACAAATAAATACTGTTAGCATCCTTGTAATTTGTGTGATTTTTTTTCTACCAGATTCGCCCTCTTTCTGCTGAAGTCTTTGAAAATAAGGTACTGCGAATCCTAGAAGTTGTATGATAATCGATGCCGTAATATATGGCATTATACCTAAGGCAAAAAGCGAAGCGTTTTTAAAAGCACCACCTGAAAACATGTTGATTATTCCCAAAAGACTATCTGGAGAACTAGAAATACTATCAGCTAAAGCACCGCGGTTAACTCCAGGTAGTATAATAAAAGATCCTATTCTGTATATTGCTAACATAGCAATGGTAAATAGAATTCTTCCCTTTAATTCATCTATACTCCAAATATTCTTAAGAGTAGTTATCAATCTTTTCATCGGTGCAATTTATGCGATAGTAATAGTACTTCCTGATTTTTCAATCAATTCCTTTGCATTGGCGGAAACAGCATGTGCTGTCAAACTCAATTTAGACTTAAGTTCACCCGTACCAAGAATTTTGATTTTATCTTCTCTATTTACTATTCCATTTGAAACTAAAAACTCGATATCAATATTTGAATTACGGAATTTTTCAAAAATAGATTCTAATCTATCAAGATTTAATGCAACGAACTCAGATCTATTTGGATTTTTAAATCCTCTTTTAGGAAGACGCATTTGTAAGGGCATCTGTCCACCTTCGTGGTTCCTCTTCTTGCTATATCCTGATCGAGACTTTTGTCCTTTATGACCTCTCGTAGCAGTACCCCCTTTACCAGAGCCTTGCCCTCTTGCAATACGTTTTCCACTCTTTACAGCACCTTTAGCTGGTCTTAGATTATGAAGTTCCATTATTACTAATTTATTATATTTCTTCAACCACAACGAGGTGGTTTACTTTGTTTATCATTCCAAGAATCTGAGGCGTAGCATCATGCTCGACAGTTTGATTCATTTTTTTTATTCCAAGAGCAATCATAGTATCTTTTTGACGCTTAGTGCGATCGATTACTGATTTAACTTGTGTTATTCTTACTTTAGCCATGACTATGATCTAATTGTATTCTAAATTATCCTTTAAAAAGCTTTTCCATTGAAATTCCTCTCGTTTGTGCGATTTCCATTGGAGATCTTAATTTACTTAAGGCATCTATGGTTGCTTTCACAACATTATGAGGGTTCGACGAACCTTGAGACTTAGCCAAAACATTATGTATACCTGCCATCTCTAATACCGCTCTCATAGCACCACCAGCTATAACCCCTGTACCCTCAGAAGCAGGTTTTATAAGTACCTTTCCAGCACCGTATTTTCCCAACTGAGTATGTGGGATAGTTCCTTTATGAACTGGGACCTTAACTAAATTCTTTTTAGCGTCATCCACTGCCTTTTGGATAGATTCTGAAACATCCCTTGCTTTACCTAATCCATGTCCGACAGTCCCGTTGCTATCTCCAACAACTACTACTGCTGCAAAACTAAATGTTCGACCACCTTTAGTTACTTTAGCTACTCTATTTAGATTAACTAACTTTTCCTTTAGCTCAGATTCTGAAGCCTTAATTCTATTCTGATTTCTTTTTGCCATTGTTGTTAATCTATTAATTAGAATTCTAAACCATTTTCCCTTGCTGAATCAGCTAGAGCCTTGATACGACCGTGATATAAATAACCAGATCTATCAAAAATTATCTTCTTGATATTATTATCACTTGCTTTTTTAGCTATTGCCTTACCTACTGCTTTAGCTTGATCAATCTTAGTACCAGCTACTTTATCCGCAATTTCTTTTGAAGACACAAACATAATTGTCTGACCCTTAGTATCATCCACCAGCTGGCAAGAAATATTCTTGTTACTTCTAAATACACATAGTCTAGGAATGCTTTCTGTGCCAGAAATACGCTTTCTAATTCTTTGTTGTATTCTCTTTCTACTTTTGCGTTTTGAAAGTCTCATTTTATACTAATTAAATATCTTCAAATATTATCCAGCAGTCTTACCCTGCTTTCTTCTAATCTCTTCTCCAGCAAAACGTATACCCTTACCTTTATAAGGTTCTGGACTTCTAAATGCTCTTATCTTTGCAGCAATCTGACCTAAAAGTTGTTTATCAGCACTATTCAATATGACCTTTGGTGGTTGTCCTTTTTCCATGCTCGTTTCGAGTTTGACCTCATCAGCAACATAAAAATAAATAGGATGCGAGAATCCAAGAGTTAATTCTAATAACTGTCCAGTGTTACCTGCTCTGTAACCTACACCATGCAGCTCCATAGTCTTAGTGTATCCCTCAGATACACCAATAATCATATTGTTAATGAGTGATCTATACAAACCGTGTAAAGATCTATGTCTTTTCTGATCCGTAGGTCTCTTTACAGTAAGTACAGTACCATCTATGCTGACTTCAAGATCTTGATCGACCTGTTGTTTCAACTCACCTTTAGTTCCTTTTACCGTAACTAAGTTGCTTTTTGAAACATCAATGGTAACCCCAGTTGGGATATCAATTGGTGCTTTACCTATTCTAGACATCTATATAAAATTTTCAAATCAATTAATACACGTAGCAAACCAATTCACCGCCTACGTTCTCATTCTTGGCTTTCTTATCAGTCATTATGCCTTTACTAGTAGACACAATTGTCAATCCTAAACCATTAATAACTTGAGGAATATCCTCAACTTTAGAATATTTTCTTAAACCAGGAGTACTATAACGCCCCAACTTTCTGATAGCTGGTTCTTTAGTATTTTGATTATATTTCAAAGCAATTTTAATAATACCTTGCTTTCCAGCGGCATCATCAAACATATACTTTAAAATATACCCCTGATCATAAAGTATCTCCGTGATACTTTTTTTCATATTAGAAGCAGGTATTTCGACTATTTTATGACCAGCTTGCTGGGCATTTCTAATTCTAGTCAAATAATCTGCAATTGGATCCGTTACCGCCATTTTAATCTAAATTAATTATAATAATTACCAACTTGCCTTAGTGATTCCAGGAATCTTTCCTTCTAAAGCCATTTTTCTAAAGACGACTCTGCAAATACCAAAGTCTCTCATATACCCTTTCGGTCTTCCAGTTAGCTTGCATCTATTATGCAACCTCTTCTTAGAAGAATTACGAGGTAACTTATCTAACGCGTCCCAATCACCTTCTTCTTTAAGTTTTTTTCTTAGGTCAGCGTATTTAGCGACCATTCTCTCTCTTTTTCTTTCTCTTGCTATAAGGGATTTCCTAGCCATTCTTATTAATTTCTTTGATTTTTAAATGGAAGTCCTAACTCTTTAAGAAGAGCCAGCGCTTCTGCATCAGTTTTTGCAGTGGTAACAAAGCTGATATCCATACCCGTGATCTTATTGATCTTGTCTAAATCAATTTCTGGAAATATGATTTGCTCTGTAACACCCATAGAGTAATTACCTCTACCATCGAAGCTTTTATCATTTATACCTCGAAAATCTCTAACGCGCGGTAGAGCAACGGTGATTAATCGATCTAAAAACTCAAACATACGCTCATTACGTAAAGTAACTCTTGCGCCAATAGTCATATCCTCTCTTAACTTAAAGTTCGAAACTGACTTTTTGGCTTTAGTCGGTACAGCTTTTTGTCCAGAAATCATAGTAATTTCTTCAAGGGCTATGTCTGCAAGCTTCTTATCCTGAGTAGCTTGCCCTACACCTTGGTTAATACAAATTTTAACCAATTTAGGGATTTGCATAACGGAACTATATTTAAATTGCTCCATCAACTTATCCTTAATCTCCTCTCTATATTTTTTGTCAAGTCTTGATACGTAACTCATTACTTAATTATTTCTCCTGATTTTTTTGAATATCTAACCAACTTACCATCCTCTAACTTACGACCAATCTTAGTAGGCTCGCCGCTAGAAGGGTCTAATAGCATTAGATTAGAGATATCTATTGGTGCAGCTATATCAAGAATACCGCCTTCGTTATCTGCAGTAGCCTTTGTATGCTTTTTTCTAGTATTTACGCCATCAACAATCGCTCTGTTTTTTGCAGGAAATATCTGCAATACTTCACCAGTCTGATTCTTGCTGGAACCAGAGATAACCTTGACTTGGTCTCCCTTTTTTATTTTAATTTTATGTGTGTGATTTAACACTTTTTTATAAGGCATAATTTCAATATTTATATTACCTCAGGGGCGAGTGAAACAATTCTCATATAATCTTTGTCTCTGAGCTCTCTTGCAACAGGTCCAAAAATACGAGTGCCGCGAGGTTCGTCTGAATCATTTAACAACACAACAGCATTGTCATCAAATCTAATGTAAGTACCATCTGTCCTGCGTACTTCCTTCTTGGTACGAACTACCACTGCTTTGGAAACCGTACCTTTCTTAACTCCACCTGGAGAAGAATCTTTTACAGACACAACAATAACGTCTCCTACGGAGGCATATCTCCTCTTTGAACCGCCAAGTACTCTTATGCAAAGAACTTCTTTGGCACCGCTATTATCAGCTACTTTTAATCTACTTTCTTGCTGTATCATTTCTATCTATATTTTGAGAGCCAAAGGCCAACAATTATTTTGCTTTTTCTAACACTTCAACTAAGCGCCATCTCTTTCTTTTACTTAAGGGTCTCGACTCTGTAATTTTTACAGTATCACCAACATTACACACGTTAGTTTCATCATGTGCCATAAATTTCTTTGACTTCTTCACAAACTTCCCGTAGATAGGATGTCTAAGCCTTCTCACCACATTTATAGTAATGCTTTTTTCCATGGATGCGCTGGTGACTACACCTACCACCACTTTTTTATTTGCCGTTTCAGCCATAATTCGAATATTATCTTCTTCTTTCTCTAATTTTTGATCTATTAGCAAGATCCTCTGCAGTCATAGTTTCCATTTCTCTTCTTCTTACTTCTGTCTTTAGTCTTGCAATATCTTTTCTAGCTGCTGTCAATCGTAAAGGATTATCAAGACCTCTAACTGCGTGATCAAACTTAAGCTTATCATACTGTTCCTCTGTACTTAGCAACTCAGCATGTAAGTCCTCATCAGAGAAAGCTTTTAATTCTTGAAATTTACTTGAAGCCATTATAGTATATATTAAAATATCTTATTGTCTAATTATTTACTTTCGTAATCTCTACGAACAACCATTTTTGTCAACATAGGCAACTTTTGAGCTGCTAATCGTAAAGCCTCTTTTGCAGTTTCGATAGGAACACCATCCATTTCGAACATAATTCTACCTGGTTTAATCAAGGCCACATAATGATCCAAAGCACCTTTACCTTTTCCCATTCTTACTTCTGCTGGTTTAGAAGTCATCGGCTTATCCGGAAATATTCTAATCCAAACCTTTCCCTCTCTCTTCATAAATCTAGTCATCGCAATACGGGCAGCTTCGATTTGTCTACTTGTCAACCTACCACGCTCAATTGCTTTAAGACCAAAAGAACCGAAATCTACTGTGCTACCTCTGTAAGCCAGCCCTTTATTTCTACCCTTCTGCTGCTTTCTATATTTTGTCCTTTTCGGTTGTAACATTTTTAATTCAAATTTTAATCAAAAAAGCACCTTTTTCGTAAAAAGTTTGGCAAAGGTACATCTTTTTTGCCTGATAATCTAATTCCTATTATTTCTTCTATTTCCGCCACCTTGACGTCTATTACCACCTCCTCTTCTATCTTTTTTAGTATCTACACCAACATTGGGTGATAGATCTCTTTTGCCTAAAACTTCTCCATTACAGATCCAAGTTTTAACACCAATCTTACCATAAACTGTTAGTGCTTCAACCAAAGCATAATCAATATCCGCTCTGAATGTATGCAAAGGAGTTCTACCTTGCTTAAACTCTTCTGATCGAGCCATCTCAGCGCCATTAAGTCTACCGCTTACTCTTACCTTAATTCCTTCTGCGCCTCCTCTCATGGTAGATTGAATAGCCATTTTAATTGCTCTTCTATAGTTCATTCGAGATTCAATTTGCTTAGCAATTTGCTCGCCAACTATATATGCATCAAGTTCAGGCTTTCTTATCTCAACGATATTGATCTGAATATCACTACCTGTTAATTTCTTTAACTCTTCCTTGATACGATCAACCTCAGTTCCTCCCTTACCAATAATGATACCTGGTCTAGAAGTATTAATAGTTACAGTAATTCTTTTAAGGGTACGTTCAATGATAATCTTAGAAACTCCACCCTTGCTAACACGCGCACGCAGGTATCTTCTAATTCGTTCATCTTCAACAACTTTGTCACCAAAATTATTTCCACCGAACCAGTTGGACTGCCATCCTTTAATGATTCCTAATCTATTACCAATTGGATTTGTCTTTTGACCCATTTTCTAAATTTTATTCTTCTTCAGAATTTGTGTTACCTGCCAAATCATTACTGGTTGGCTTTCTATTTTCTACAATAATCGTAATATGATTCGTACGCTTTCTTATTCTATGCGCTCTACCATGTGGCGCAGGCCTGAATCTTTTTAGCATATAACCTTTATCAACTAGAGCTGTCTTCACATATAAATCATGATCATCAGCACTTATGCTCATTCCATTTTTATGCTCCCAATTAGCAATGGCAGAAACCAATACTTTCTCTGCCCATGTAGATGCCTCCTTATTTGTAAATCTAAGGATATCTAAAGCCTGAGATACATCTCTCCCTCGAATATTTTGTACAACCAATCTCATCTTCCTCTCAGACATTGGGCAATTTTTCAACTTAGCTACTGCTTCCATTTTATCTAATATTTAGAAATAGTAAAATCTATTTTCTGTTTCCAGAGTGTCCTTTATAGGATCTCGTCGGAGAAAACTCTCCTAGCTTATGTCCAACCATGTTTTCGGTAACAAAAACAGGTACAAAAGTTTTTCCATTATGTACCGCGATGGTTTCACCTACCATTTGTGGTATGATCATAGATGACCTAGACCAAGTCTTAATAACTGACTTCTTCTTTGATTCCTTAGCTTTGAAAACCTTAGTTAAAAGCTTGTGAAAGACGTATGGTCCTTTTTTTACAGATCTTGCCATTGCTATTATTTATTTCTTACTTTTTGATTTACGCTTAGAGATTATCATCTTATCAGAGTATTTTCTCAATTTTCTTGTCTTCTGACCCTTTGCCATAATACCAGTTCTTGATCTTGGATGTCCACCTGAAGCTTTACCTTCACCACCACCCATCGGGTGATCGACTGGATTCATTGCAACACCTCTTGTATGAGGTCGCTTACCTAACCATCGCTTTCTACCTGCCTTACCAAGTACCTGTAAACTATGATCAGGATTTGAAGTACTACCTATGGTAGCTTTACAAGTCAATAATATCCGTCTTACTTCTCCAGATGGGAGACGCACACTAGCATATTTACCCTCTCTACCCATCAATGTACCATATGTACCAGCACTTCTAGCTAAGGCTGCACCTTTACCAGGCTTCAATTCAATAGAATGGATAATGGAACCTAGAGGAATATCACTTAAGTATAATGCATTACCAACATTAGGTTCTGCACCTGTGCCCGAATTTATTTTATCTCCTACATTTAATCCATCTGGAGCGATAATATATCTTTTCTCGCCGTCCTCAAATTGAGTAAGTGCGATATATGCAGATCTGTTTGGATCATATTCTATAGAACTCACTGTCGCTTCATATCCCTCTCTATCTCTCTTAAAATCTATAATTCTATATCTTTTTTTGTGACCGCCTCCAATGTAACGCTGTGTCATACGCCCAGTAGCATTACGACCACCAGACCTCTTCATCGGTGCCAATAGACTCTTCTCTGGCTTCGATGTAGTCAAAGCAGAATAGTCATTACCCACTCTAAATCGAGTACCGGGCGTTAATGGTTTGTACTTTTTAACTGGCATATCTCTTTAATTCTTTTCTATCCTTTTTATTAATAGATTACATTTCACCGTATAGATCAATAGAATCTCCCTCTGCCAATTTAACAATTGCCTTTTTAAAAGAAGAACTTGATCCCTTAACAACACCTGACTTTGTATTTCTGCTTTTCGCTTTTCCAGGCATTACAGCTGTGTTTACACTTAAAACATTTACGTTATAAGCCTTTTCAACAGCGTTCTTTATTTCTATTTTATTTGCGCGGCGGTGAACCACAAAACAAGCCTTATTTTCCTTTTCAGAAATCATTTCAGACTTCTCTGTAATTAAAGGCTTTACTAATATTGTCTTTTTCATAATTCTAAGATTAGGCGAGAATAGTTTTTAATTTGTCAACTGCTCCCTCACTTAAAATCAATGTATTTGCATGCATGATTTCGTAAGTGCTTAAAGCATTGCTGTTTGCTACACCTGTGTTTTGCAAGTTTCTGCTTGATAAATATACAGTTTTGTCTGCCTCACTTGTAACAAGAAGCGATCTCTTACCGCTAAGATTTAAACTAGAAATAATGTTTGCGAATTCCTTAGTCTTAGGTGCATCGAAAGTAAAATCTTCGATGATCATTAAGTTTCCAGCATTTGCTTTAACAGAAATTGCAGATTTTCTAGCCAGCGATTTTACCTTTTTATTTAACTTAGACGAATAGTCTCTAGGCTTAGGTCCAAATATTCTACCACCACCTCTAAAGATTGGAGACTTAATATCCCCTGCTCTAGCAGTACCAGTACCCTTCTGCTTCTTGATCTTTCTTCTTGAACCAGCAACTTCACCTCTTTCTTTAGATTTTGAAGTTCCTTGTCTTTTATTTGCAAGGTGTTGCTTTACATCAAGATAAATAGCATGTTCGTTGGCTTCAATGCCAAAAATATTATCTGGAAGATCAACTGACCTACCCGTCTTATTACCTTTTATATCAACTACATCAATCTTCATAATTGATTATTTTTCTATTATTACGAAAGCTCCTTTATGACCAGGTAAAGCCCCTTTGATCAATAGAAGATTTTTGTCCGGAAAAATTTTTACAACTTCTAGGTTCTGGATTTTCGCCTTCACGTTACCCATACGACCACCCATTCTCATACCCTTGAAAACTTTTGCAGGATAAGATGCTGCACCGATAGAACCAGGAGCCCTTTGACGATTATGCTGACCATGTGTCGCATCGTTAACTCCCTTAAAGTTATATCTCTTTACTACTCCCTGAAAACCTTTTCCTTTAGTAGAACCAGAAACGCTAACCTTATCACCTTCTTTAAAAACTTCAGCAACAGAAAGTGAGTCCCCTAGGCCTTTCGCTCCAAGTTCTCCTTCTGCAGGTGCGATTAACGCATCCACATTGAAATCTCTAAATTCAATAATCTTACGTTTGGGACCTGTACCCGCTTTGTCTAAGTGCTTAATAAGTGCCTTAGAGGTATTCTTAGCTTTCGCTTCACCAAAACCTATTTGCAAAGCGTTGTAACCGTCTGTATCCTGAGTTTTAACTTGTGTGATTACACAAGGTCCAACTTCTACAACAGTACAAGCAACGTTTTTCCCAGCCTCAGTAAAGACGCTAGTCATACCTATTTTTTGTCCGATTAATCCATTCACAATGAATCAAATTTTATAGTAAGTAGTTCACAATAAAAAATGCGAATACTTTGTTTCAAAAAATTTCCAGAAATGTGCTAGAATTAGATAAACCTAAGTAAGCTTGACTTGTATGTCAACGCCACTAGGCAGTTCCAATTTAGATAACGCATCTACGGTTTTCTGTGTCGGGGTATATATCTCTATAAGCCGTTTGTGTGTGCGCAACTGAAACTGTTCTCTAGACTTCTTATTTACGTGTGGTGAACGTAAAACAGTAAAGATTTTCTTTTCAGTGGGCAGCGGAATTGGCCCTGTAATGACAGCACCACTAGTACGTACAGTTTTCACAATCTTCTCAGTAGACTTATCTACTAAATTGTGATCGTACGAACGTAGTTTGATTCTTATTTTCTGATTCATATCCCTGATGTAATGACCAATTTAATTATTAAATATTAATTGGGCTGCAAAGATACACTTTACAGCCCAATCCTCAAAGTAATTTCTATTTTATTTTAAACATTTGCAGTACCTTTCGCTTTCGCTATTATTTCTTCTGCAACGTTCTTAGGAGCAGGCGCATAGTGTGAAAATTCCATAGTAGAATTTGCTCTACCAGATGTAATAGTTCTTAAAGATGTAACGTATCCGAACATTTCAGATAGTGGCACGTCAGCTTGTATAGCTACCACATTACCTTGGCGAACATCTTGTGACTTTGGAAGCCCTCTCCTTCTATTAAGATCACCGATAACACTACCTACAAATTCTTCAGGTGAAACAACTTCTAACTTCATAATAGGCTCTAATAGAACTGGCTTCGTTTTAGGTGCCGCTTCTTTAAACCCTTCCTTAGCACAAAGCTCGAATGCGATTGGTTTTGAATCCACTGCGTGAATCTTACCATCATATACTCGAACTTTCATAGCCTCGATATTATATCCAGCTAAGATTCCATTATCCATCATCTGAAGGAAGCCCTTTTGGACAGAAGGAAGATATTCTCTAGGTATAGATCCACCAGTAATATTATTAACAAACTGAAGTTTAACTTTTCCAGCTTTAAATTCTTCACTATCAAGAAATTCTTGATCTGCAGGACCTAATTCAAATTCCATCTCCGCAAATAAACCAGAACCACCAGACTGCTTTTTCAATCTCTCTCTGTGAGATACAGTTTTGTTCAAAGCCTCCTTATATGATACTTGAGGTTGTCCTTGATTACATTCTACCTTGAACTCCCTCTTCAATCTATCAATAATGATCTCTAAGTGAAGCTCTCCCATTCCACTAATAACAGTCTGATTTGTCTCTTCATCATAGGCCACCTTGAAAGTCGGATCCTCTTCAGCAAGTTTTGCAAGTGACATACCTAGTCTGTCCATATCCTTTTGAGTTTTTGGCTCAATCGCAATACCGATAACTGGATCTGGGAAAGTTATATTTTCCAATACAATAGGATGTTTTTCATCACAAATAGTATCACCTGTTCTCAAATCTTTAAACCCTACACCTGCAGCAATATCTCCAGCCTCTACACGATCAATCGGCTTTTGTTTATTGGCGTGCATCTGATATATCCGAGATATTCTTTCTTTATTACCTGATCTTGTGTTTAAAACATAAGAACCTGCATCTAGTGCACCAGAATAAACTCTAAAAAAACACAAACGTCCCACGAATGGATCTGTAGCAATCTTAAAAGCAAGTGCTGTAAATGGCTCATCTACATTAGGCTTTCTTCTTTCTTCCTCCTCTGTTTTAGGGTTAATCCCAACAACAGCCTCCAAATCCAGTGGAGAAGGTAAGTAGGCACAAACTGCATCAAGCAAAATCTGAACTCCTTTATTTTTAAATGCAGATCCGCACATCATAGGAGTTATCTTCATATCGATAACGGCAGCGCGGATAGCTGCAATCATTTCTGCTTCAGTGATTGAGTTTGGATCCTCAAAGAACTTTTCAAGCAGAGCATCATCATACTCTGCTACTTCTTCAATTAATTTACCTCTATGTTCAGAAACAAGATCTTTAATATCATCTGGAATAGGTATTTCCGTAAAAGTCATACCCGCATCATCATTTTCCCAAACGATGGCCTTGTTTGTAATCAAATCAACTACACCTCTGAAAGTCTCTTCCGCACCTATTGGTACTTGCAAAGCTACTGCATTAGCTCCTAATTTATCTCTTACATCTTTAACAACATCAAAGAAGTTGGCACCTGAACGATCCATCTTATTAACGAATCCTATTCTAGGAACTTTATATTTATTTGCTTGACGCCATACAGTCTCAGATTGTGGCTCTACACCAGATACTGCACAGAACAAAGCAACAACACCATCTAGCACACGAAGTGAACGCTCTACCTCCACAGTAAAATCAACGTGACCTGGAGTATCAATAATATTAATTGGATAATCTTGATCTTTCCAGTTCCATGAAGTCTTAGTGGCAGCAGAGGTAATAGTAATCCCTCTCTCCTGCTCTTGCTCCATCCAATCCATGGTAGCAGCACCATCGTGTACCTCACCAATTTTGTGGCTGATACCTGTATAGTAAAGTACTCTTTCCGTAGTTGTTGTCTTACCAGCATCAATATGTGCGGCAATACCAATGTTTCGGGTGAATTTTAAATCTATTGACATAGCAAATAATTGTAAATATGTTAATTTATATTGTTGTAAACGGGCTTGAACCTCTCAGAGTTATGTTAATTAAACTTTGAAATGCGCAAATGCTCTGTTAGATTCTGCCATCTTGTGCGTTTCTTCTTTACGCTTAACAGCAGCACCTTCATTTTTGCTAGCAGCCATTAATTCAGCAGATAACTTCTCAGCAAACCCTTTACCGCTTCTTTGGCGAGCGAATCTGATGACCCACTTCATACCAATAGAGATCTTACGAGCTCCTCTAATTTCAGTAGGAATTTGGAAAGTTGCCCCTCCTATTCTTCTACTTCTAACCTCAACTTGAGGAATGACATTATTTAAACCGTCTTTCCAAATTTTGTGTGGATTTTCTTTTGTTTTTTCTTCAATGATATCCATAGCATTATAGAATACTTCAAAAGCAGTACTCTTCTTACCTGCTAACATCATGTTGTTAACAAATTGAGTTACCATAATATCACCAAACCTAGGGTCTGGCTTTACGATTCTTAATTTCGGCTTTCTTTTACGCATTTTCTATAATTATAATAGGATGTTAATTGATATCTATTTTATTTCTTTATTTAAATCTATTTAGATTTTGGCTTCTTAGCACCATACTTACTTCTTGACTGTAATCTGTCAGCAACACCTGCTGTATCTAATGCTCCACGAACAATAGTGTAACGTACCCCAGGTAAATCTTTTACTCTACCTCCTCTAACTAGTACTATAGAGTGTTCCTGTAGATTGTGACCTTCACCTGGTATGTAACATATAACCTCAAAACCGTTAGTCAATCTTACTTTCGCAACTTTTCGTAGAGCAGAGTTTGGCTTCTTAGGGGTAGTAGTGTACACTCTTGTACAAACTCCTCTTTTTTGAGGAGAACTTTCCAAAGCTTTTGACTTACTCTTGGTAATAATTTGTTTTCTACCTTTGCGAACAAGTTGATTGATAGTAGGCATATACCTTATTATTTTAATATCCTGACCTTAAATATTTAATTAAGTGACTGGCTGTTAATTAATTATACTAATTTCTAAGCCCTTTTCTAAAAAGGGAACGCAAATGTACGACTATATTTTCATAAAAACAACAGAAAAAAGCCCGTATTATAAGGCTTGCAACTACATTGGATAACGGATAAGAATATAATGAAATATGAATATTGATAAAATAGTAATTGAGTCTGCTACTGAAGCAGATTTGTCGCAAGTCTTTGATCTTGTAAAGCTACTAGCATTATATGAAAAGGAGCCAGATTCAGTTACTACAACTATAGACGAGTACATCAAATGCTTCAATGAAGGAGTATTCGACGTAATCGTAGCAAAACACAATAATAAATTAGTAGGTATGGCCTTATACTACATAACATTTTCTACTTGGCGCGGGAAGATGATGTATCTAGAAGATTTTGTCGTCCAAGAAGAGTACCGCAATATGGGTATTGGTGAGCTACTCTTTAATGAATACATCCAAATATCTAAGTTGAAAGGTGCTAAGATGGTAAAGTGGCAAGTACTAAACTGGAACTTGCCTGCCGTTAAATTCTATCAAAAGAAAGGCGCTACTATAGAAAAGAATTGGTGGAATGGTAAGATCATATTTTGATTATAAAAAACTTTCATTAAAGAAATAAAAAATGTTAACCTCTATTATCATAATAAGATAATCGTAATTTGAAATGTCAATTTGCTTCACTCCTCAAAACATTGCTATAAAAACGTGGCAATTCTTGTCTTCTCTCGCTTATTTAATGTGCCCTAATTTATTCCACGAAAGTTTTGTTACGCCTACCTCTAAATATGCCTTAACTATTAATTGAAAACCCGTATGAAGGATAGAAAGCAGCAGACTAAAAATAGGTGTGTTAGGGGTATCCAAAAAAATAATCTATAGTCGAAAAGGAATTATTTAGTATATGCTTTATGCTGTACTAGATAAGTCAATTATTTTCCCTCATAACTCAGCAACGTAAAGTGCTGAATACCCTGACTCCTGTGGCCAGAAGCCTAGGTCGGCAAATCAAAGAGGCACACCCAATATAAAATTTATCGTGCTTTAAAATGACGTCAAGTGGTAACTTAGGGAATTAATCGTGACTAAAGCTAGGTCGTATTTGGAAATGTTATTTCAAGTTATTAACTTTACTTAACCCATAAGCTTAAGAAATAGTGTTTCATAGTGTGAGGGGTAGCCAAATTAGTTTTGGTTGCTCCTTTTTTAGTGAGATCGTTCAACCATGAATTTTGCTAGATTAGACAATTCATTTATCACTTGAATATTGTTTGAATCGATATTATTCAATGCCAATAACGCCTTTTCCAGATATGCATCCTTTCGTAAGTTTACTTTTTCTTTCACCTGACATGCATCCATTAATTCAGTTACTTTAGGTAGCTTCTCTTCGATTTTCAAATTGCTATCGTATAAGGATTTAAATTCTGATTTACCATTCTTCATTTCATCTATAGCGGTAAGGTAAAGAATTGTCTTTTTGCCCTGTTGTATATCTCCGCCTATCAGCTTGCCAACTTGTGACTGTATACCATAAGTATCTAACATATCATCCTGTATCTGGAAGGCAATCCCAATATTTACTCCGAAATCATATAAACAATCAGCGTCAGTATCGGAAGCACCACCTAGTATGGCACCAATCTTTAGAGAACAAGCCAATAAAACGGCTGTCTTAAGCTTGATCATTAGTAAGTAGTCTTCCTTGGTTACTCCCTGTTTAGTCTCAAAATCAATATCATACTGCTGACCTTCGCAAACTTGCTTGGCTGTCTGTGTAAATAAGGACAAAATTTTTGCTCTCTTAAGCTCATCCGGTATCTTCAAAAGTGTTTCGTAGACTAGGATAAGCATCACATCCCCTGATAGAATACCACTACTAACGCTGTACTTGGTATGTACACTAGGTTGACCACGGCGCGTGTCTGCATCGTCCATTATGTCATCGTGAACCAATGAAAAATTGTGAAACAATTCAATAGCATAAGCACAATTAAACGCTATGGACGACCTCTTTTTTTGGTACAGACTATATGCTAACAGTAGGAAGGTCGCTCTTATGTGCTTTCCACCTGTATTCATAATATAATTGACTGGATCATACAAGCCACGAGGCTGACTCTGAATATTTTGACCTATCAAGTATTCTTTAAATTCTTCGCGAATGCTAGCTGTATCCACCATGTACAAGACTTTTGAAGCAAAGATAAAAAGCTTTGACACTCGAGTATCTAAATGTGATACAAATAGGCATCATATTTGAATATACGTAATATGTGTTATCTTAATCTAGATAAAAAGTGGCACGCAAAGCATGCATATTCATGCAAAAAGTACATCAGTCCAATACAATGTTGAATAATAAGCCGAATATACTAGTAGTAGATAAGAGCGACACTGATATCCTCCAACTCACTAAATATATCAAGCACGCACTGCCAAAGAGTAACCTATTTATAGCAAATGCTTACTTTGAAGGTATACAGTTTGCCAAGACAGAGGTTATTGACCTAGCACTTGTAAACTTGATGCTACCGGATTCTGCAGGATTCAAAACGCTGACATCTTTTCTGACTGAACAGCCAGATATTCCAGTTATTGTATTGACGGAAACAAATAATGAAATACTAGGAAATCAAGCTATAAAAGCTGGTGCACAAGATTTTATTATCAAAGGAGAATTCGACAGCAAGGCTCTTGGAAGATCTATTCGATATGCACTGCAAAGACATGATAGCAAGCAAAAACTCAGGACGATTACAGATACACTGAGCGAAAACCAGGAACGTTATTTAGAAGCTCAAAAAATGGGTAAATTTGGTTGCTGGGAAATGGATATCGTAAACCATGAAATGATCTGGTCCGACGAGGTATTTAAACTTTTTGGTTTTCAACGTCAAAGTTTTCAACCTACCATGTCGGAATATATAAACTATGTACACCCAGATGATAAGTCAAGGATAGAAGAATTCTTTGACCAGATATCGAAATCAAATGCTACGCTAAATGTAGAGCATCGTATCGTCACTGAAGGTAGAAATATAAAATACATTGCTATCCAATCCAGATTGGTAAGCAAAGGCAATAATAATATCAAAGTAGTAGGTGCTATACAGGATGTCACAGAGCGTAAGCTCAATGAAAAGCTAATGATAGAAAAAAATCTATCTCGCGGTATGCTAAATGTGAAAGAGCAGATGCTAATGGATATAGGATTTCAAATAAGAACTCCGCTGTCCTCTATTACTAATCTTTTATTCCTACTCGAGAATATTCCGTCTAGCCCGAAGCAGAACGAATTGGTAGGAGGCCTAAAAAACTCATTCGATGAACTCTTTGGAGCAGTTAATAATCTGCTCAATTATTCCATAGTGGGTCAAGAAAACATGCATGATAAGGAGGAAGAATTTAGGATAGAGGAGTTTATAGAGGCGTTTAAGCGAATGGCAATGCTCAAAGCGGGCACTAATGATACGGAAGTTAGTTTTGAAATATCTGAAAGTATACCATCGAAAGTACTTACATATCCGAAAAAGGTGACACAGCTGTTTTACAATATAGCTAATTTGGCCTTTACAGATGACGAAAAAATAAATAAAATTCATATCAAAGCAGGGATGTCTATGACAGAACCTAGCAATCAATTTGAGTTGGTTCTTAATGGATATCAACCAGACTTTTTCAATCCTGAAATTATAGAATTATTAAGAGTAGAAGACTATAAAAAGATTCTAGACAATGTGGAGAATACGCAAAATCACCACTTGCTAAATTTAGCTATCTTGAACAAGATTGTAAAGCAAATACACGGTGTACTACATATAGATATCGATAATAAAAGCTTAACGATGACGCTGCCCGTAAAGACAGTACGCGCTGTAGTATATGATGCGAATGCACATTCTCCATTTGGTCCACTAAGTGTTTTACTGGTGGAAGATCATTTTCTAAATCAGATAGCGACTAAGAAAATACTGACTACGTGGTCTGAGCATGTTACTGTAGATATCGCAGAAAATGGATTGGTCGGCGTTGATAAATTTCGTGAGCATGGCTATGACCTAATCTTGATGGACATACAAATGCCTGTTATGAACGGCATAGAAGCGGCTACTAAAATCAGAGAAATGAGCGAGGTTCCGATCATTGCATTAACCGCAAATGCAAGTTCTCATGAAGAGACAAAGTGCAAAAATGCTGGCATCAATGATTACCTGACCAAACCATTTAAACCAGAAGAATTGCACGCAAAAATCATGAGCCTTTTACTTAGTAGACAAGGTGCTTAAATTACAAAACATCGGGTATTTTTAATCCATATACTTTCTTCATTTGTTATATCAATATTATCTTCGTCACATCAGTGCGGATATCAAAATATAGGCTTATAACAGGTAGATGGAAATCATAGAAAAAGAAATTATTATCATTGGGGCAGGGCCTGCAGGTTTAGTTTGCGCGCTCGAAGCTGCTAAGCAAAAGTTGGACTATCTAATTCTCGAAAAAGGACTTTTAGCCAATAGTATTTATAACTTTCCTACCAACATGACATTTTTCTCTACTTCCGAATTATTGGAGATCGGCGGAGTACCTTTCATATCACACACAGAAAAACCTACACGCAAAGAGGCACTTGAATACTATCGTCGTATTGCTTCCTCCCACAAGTTAAATATCCATTATCGTCAAGAGGTAAAAGCCATAAGAAAGAAGCTATTTAAATACGAGATAAAAACGCAAGACAAAACTTACATGTGTGAGTACCTAATTTTAGCGACTGGATTTTACGATACCCCTAAGTTACTCAATTGTCCAGGGGAGGAGTTGGCAAAAGTTAAGCATTATTATGATGATGCTCATCCCTATATAGGACAAGACGTAGTAGTCATAGGAGCAGCAAATTCTGCCTGCGATGTAGCCCTCGAGACGTTGCAAAAAGGTGCCAAAGTCACCATGGTGATAAAAGGAGATAGCATATATGAAAAAGTAAAATATTGGATCAAACCAAATATAGAAAATCGCATTAGGGAAGGAAGTATTAAAGCTTACTTTCAAAGTGAAGTAAAAGAAATTAAGCCTGACGAAGTATTGATCACTACCCCTGATGGAGACATCAGTATACCTAATGATTATGTGCTTGCGATGACTGGCTACAGACCTGATTCCTCCTTTTTGGAAAATGTAGGTATTGACTTATCTATTGAGGACAAAGAACCTATTATAAATAAAGAAACACTTGAGACTAATATGTCTCGTATATATGTGGCAGGTGTGATCGTAGCCGGAAATAATACAAGCAAACTATTTATTGAGAATACGCGTCACCACGGTAAAAAGATTATTGCAGATATTATGCAAAAACGAGCTGCTAGCTATGCTTAAGATTGCCTTCTCTCCTATCTATAAATATAGCCTCCCTGAGGGACATCGCTTTCCTATGATAAAGTATGAACTGTTGCCTGAGCAACTACTTTACGAAGGTACTGTCGAGGACATAAATTTCTTTCATCCTGCAGCTCTTACCGAACAAGTCATATTAGAAACTCATGATACTGTTTATTGGCAAAAGCTGAAAGATCTAAGTCTGACAGCTAAGGAGATTAGAAAGATTGGTTTTCCACTTTCTGCGGAACTGATCACCCGTGGCACCCATATCTCGCAGGGTACTATTGACTGCGCACTGTATGCACAGAAGTATGGCGTAGCGCTCAATATAGCGGGAGGCACACATCATGCATTTTCGGATAGAGGTGAAGGATTTTGTCTATTAAATGATATCGCTATTGCCAGTAATTACTTATTGAATCAAGAGCTAGCTGACAAAATATTAGTAGTCGATCTAGATGTACACCAGGGAAATGGAACGGCAAAAATATTTGAACATGAAGAGCGTGTTTTTACATTCAGTATGCATGGAGCGAAAAATTATCCTACCAAAAAAGAACAGAGTAATCTCGATATTGGTATGCCAGACAAAACAGAGGATGAATATTTTCTCCAGACTTTATACGATAACTTACCTAGACTAATTGATCAGGAGAAGCCAGATTTTATATTCTATTTATCTGGAGTGGACGTGCTGGCAACGGACAAATTAGGACGGCTGAGCATGACTCTGAGAGGCTGTAAACAGCGCGACATCTTTGTTCTACAACAATGTAAAATAAATGCCATACCAGTCGCTATAAGCATGGGCGGTGGATATTCGGAGCGCATTGCTGACATTGTAGAAGCACATGCTAACACATTTCGAAGTGCACAGGACATCTTTTTTTAAAGACTCTTTTTTTATAATGTGGGGCCATCCCTGACACCTCGCGAAAAAGCGAATGTCAGGGTCACTATGTTACAGGGCTCGGTAGTCACCTCGGTCCCTTGCCTATACTATGGCTTAGCTCCATAGCTCCCCATCGCTAAGCTCGGGACTGATGTAGCTATACCGCCATACCACACGCTTTACATCCCCCTTTCACAGCGTTTGTCCAAAAGTAATAAGATCTATATGTCTGACGAGGAGCCTAGTATTGCTTACAGTAAACACAAATATGTGAAATATAACTTCGTTTGTTATTCTCGACTACCTTTGGTGCATACACTAAATGTAGCTACCTTTATCTTTAGACTAATACCTGTACTTTGTCCACCATATTTGCACCTACTTTAGCGCCTACTTATGCAGAAGTGCTACTCCCGATAGCCTTAGCTCAAAGTTATACTTATGCTATACCAGCTGATATGTCTGTTATGTTGCAGATAGGAATGCGAGTAGAAGTACAATTTGGCAAGTCAAAATTATATACAGGTATCATTGCTGGATTTAAGGACTATGTTGATCCTAAGTTTAAACCAAAACCTATACTTTCTATCATTGACAAAGCACCCTTGGTAGAAGCGCGACAGTTAAAGTTATGGACTTGGATAGCGGGTTACTATGCCTGCACGGTTGGTGAAGTGATGAACGCTGCACTTCCTGGTAAGTTAAAATTGAACAGTGATACTGTAGTCCATCTTTCTCCTACTTTCGATCATAATATGCAGGGCCTTTCTGATAAAGAATTTCTGATTGTAGAAGCATTGATCGTACAGAAAGAAATCAGTATGGGAGACATCCAAAGTATTCTAGGCCAGAAGACTATCACCCAGCTAATCAATAAGCTAATAGAAAAGCGATTGATATTTGTCAAGCAGGTATTGAAAGTAAAGTACAAGCCAAAAATAGTGGATTGTGTACAATTTACAGAATCTTATAGATTGCATCCTGAGCTACTCAACGAAGCATTTGATTTAACTGCCAAGTCTGAGAAGCAAACAAATGCTTTATTGGCTTTCTCGCAGCTCTCTAAGGAAAGTAAATATGTGCGAAAAACAGATATTTATAAAAAGGCCAAGGTGGACAGCTCCGTGATAAATGCCTTAGTAAAAAAAGAAATCTTTGAGGTATTTCCGCGTACCGTTAGTCGTATAGATAATGATACGATCGTTGCCCAAGATGTACAGCCACTGAGTGATCAACAAGAAAAAGTAATTCCTGCCATTCAAAAATCATTTGCAGAAAAGACGCCTATTCTTTTACATGGAGTGACTGGCTCTGGTAAGACAAGAGTATATGTAGAGTTTATAAATAAAGCAATTGCGCAAGGCGGTCAAGTACTTTATTTACTGCCAGAGATAGCGCTGACCACTCAAATTATCAACAGGCTCAAAAAAACATTTGGCAATGATGTAATGGTTTATCATTCTAAAATGAATGATGATCAGCGCGTGGAAATCTACAACGCCGCACGTAAGGAAGGTAAGATATTCCTCGGTGCAAGATCAAGCATTTTTCTTCCTTTTCGGAATTTAGATTTAATCGTAGTGGATGAAGAGCATGATCCCTCCTTCAAGCAAAATGAGCCAGCCCCTCGTTACCATGCACGAGATACTGCGCTGTACATGTCACATCTATACGAAGCCAATATCATTTTGGGTACGGCAACACCATCGATAGAGACCTACACCAATGCGCTCCATGGTAAATACAATTTAGTAGAAATGAATGAGCGCTTTGCAAATATAGCTATGCCCGAAATAGTTGTCGTCGATAAAAAGAGAGAGATTGCCCAAAAAAGAATAAAAGGACAGTTTACTTCTGTGCTATTGGAAGAGATGGAAACCGCACTCCGCTTGAAAGAGCAAGTTATTCTGTTTCAAAATAGAAGAGGTTATGCACCATCTATTTTTTGTGAGGTTTGCGCATGGAAAATGGAATGCAGCAACTGTGATGTTAGTCTCACATATCATAAGTATACGCATAAGATGCATTGCCACTATTGTGCATCGAGATATACTATGCCTACCTCTTGTCCTGCCTGCGGCAATCAGAATTTACATGAGAAGGGGTATGGAACCGCGAAGATAGAGGACGAGGTCAAGACACTATTTCCTAACGCAGCAGTTGCGCGGATGGATTTTGATACTGCGAATACACGCGCAGCGTACGAGGATCTACTACTAGACTTCGAAGATAGACAGATAGACATATTGATCGGTACGCAAATGATTACTAAGGGGCTTGACTTTGACAATGTGAGTATAGTAGGGGTACTCAATGCAGATCAGCAGTTTTCTTTTCCAGACTTTAGATCTACCGAGCGAGGTTTCCAACTCATCATGCAGGTAAGTGGTCGTGCAGGCCGTAAGAATAAACAGGGCAAAGTTATCATCCAAACATTTGACCCAGGCCACCCCGTTTTAAAAGATATTATAGAGTATAATTACAAGCGCTACTATCACCGAGAAATTTTCGAGCGAAACGAAATGCGTTATCCTCCTGTATCGAGAATGATAAAGGTCACACTAAAGCATAAGAAAATACCTAACCTTCAAGATGCCTCACTATTTTTTGACCATATCATCAGGCCTACTTTAGGGGATAGGCTAAGAGGTCCAGCAGCGCCCTATATTGGGCGCATCAGAAGTTATTATTTAGCAGATTTTTGGATAAAACTTGACAATAAGGCCGCTATTTTGAATAGTGTAAAACAACTACTCCACAGTGCGGCAGCCCAAGTAAAGGGTAATAAAGGGGGCTCCCAACTACGTGTGATAATAGATGTAGACCCATATTAACTGGTGCTGTGTACTTGCTTTCTACGCTAGCAAAGCTTATTTTTGGTGCTTAACATTTAGCAATCTCTACACATGAAAAATTTAACTTTCCTATTACTGATTGGAATTCTATGCTTTAGTCTATGTACTTCTTGCGACTCAGCAGGTGGGGCTGATGCAGATATCACTAGCGAATCCGCTGATAAAGCAGTGACTAAGAATCCAAAAGATAATCTATCAAAAGAAGAAGTTCTGGAGCGAATGAACAAAGCCAATAGAGATCGCTCTCAAGTGGTGAAAGGAGAAGTCACAAGTGATGATCATGTTACTGATGAGGTACGTGCTATGGTAGATGCTAAAAAGAACCATCAGGGTGGTAGAATCGGAGCTGACCAAGCAGAACAATCTGCTAGAAATATGCAACGTAAATATGCGAAAGTAAAAGATTTGCCCCCTACCGCAGAACAAAAAAAGGTAGCTGAGAAGATCTGTAAATGCCTTAATAGTAATCCACTTTTTGATACCGCCTTTAAAGCTAAATCTGCCAAAGATTTATTTAATAAAATCGGGGACGAAAAGGATGATGAAATAGTAAGTTTGCAAGATTGCTATAATAACAAAATGGTTCCAGCTGTAAACGGACTAGGAGAAGATGCTGGTATTTTCGCTATGAAATCTCGTACTTATCTGAACAAAATATGCTTAGGTGGTACAGATAAATTCTGGATAAACTTAGGAGCATATCTAACCCGAAAGTCCGCACAAGGAAAGAGTAAAGATATTAAGCAGCCAGAGGTGAATGACGGTATGATTATACAGTCTGCTGATAAGCAATAGTGTTGGTGCAAACTGCATGTCTTGACAACATAATGAAATATCTTTAGTGTGATCTAATCAATATTTTGTCTGACTTTATTACATTTGGCTTTATATAAGTATTATCCTTGTTTTATGGGGCCTTAGCTCAGTTGGCTAGAGCGTTTGACTGGCAGTCAAGAGGTCAGGGGTTCGACTCCCCTAGGCTCCACAAGTACTTCATTTCTATTGTCCCATAGTCGGACTTCACGAAAAGCTAAGTCTGGATAGGATCAACCCATCTCTAATTACATACGCACACTTATCATAAAGTAAAACAGGATTTCACTGCAATGATTTGTCTCTAGCGCGCTACTCGGATTACCACACGACTGTACTCTGGCGCACGCTTTCGCAATATTATACTGAAAGAAAAAAGACGGAACACATTTCTACATCGTGCATCAAATCGAATATTATCAATCTGGTTTTTAATTTATTTATATGGCCTTATGTTTTGAACGGGACCTGCATATATCTACTTCGTTCTTTTAAGTACTCCAGTCGGAGGATCCTTGAAAAAACAAAATGATGTCTCAAATTTAACTTGCGAAGCCATCATCATACCATTTTGAGAGGACACCCTAACGATGTCTGCTACATTCTTGACATTCATATTTCTCGGACAAGCGCTGAGAAAGGGTGCCGCTGTGGGCCGTTAAAGTGTGGCGGCTGCGGCAGTCCCGAGCGAGCTATGCTTGTACAGGCCAAGCGCTTTTATTTTGCGCTTGACCTGTACAAGCATAGTGAAGTCTAGGGACCGAGGTGAATACCGAGTCCTGTATCATAGCGACCCTTATATTCGCTTCTTCGCGAATGTAAGGGATGGCCCCAAAAAACTACAAACTAGTTTATATACCAGCGCAACAATAATAGGTACAACAGTCCTCTATTCCCTAGATTTCTAACTATATTTGCGGCGTAAAAATTCACCTAATCAATACGCTCTAATATGGATACCGCTACCGAAAGTAAGAAATCAATCTCAGTAAAAGCAGCTGACAATATACGCATGCTGTCTGCCGCCATGGTAGAAAAAGCAAAATCTGGTCACCCTGGAGGCCCTATGGGAGGCGCTGATTTTATGCACATTTTATATTCAGACTTTTTGCAATACGATCCTTCTGATATGGCTTGGCCACTGCGCGATAGATTCTTTCTAGATGCTGGTCACATGTCGGCGATGTTATACGCTACTCAAACACTACTCGGGAACTATAGCTTGGAGGATATCGAGAACTTCAGGCAATGGGGAAGTCCTACACCTGGACACCCTGAGGTAGATGTCCAGCGTGGCATAGAAAACACATCGGGTCCACTGGGACTCGGACACGCATTCGGTGCAGGTGCTGCAGTAGCAGAGCAGTTCATGGTAGCGCGATTTGGTGAAGCAGCGGGGCACATGACATATATGTATATATCAGATGGTGGTGTACAAGAAGAAATATCACAGGGAGTAGGCCGTATCGCAGGACATCTAGGTCTAGGAAAAATAGTAATGTTTTATGATGCCAACGACATCCAACTATCGACCGAAGTAGACGACGTAACAGGAGAAGATACTGCCATGAAATATCAAGCATGGGGCTGGCATACAATGACTATAGACGGCAATGATCATGATGCTATCCGTAAAGCAATAAAAGCGGGCATAGAGGAGAATGAGCGTCCTACTCTCATCATCGGCAAGACTGTGATGGGTAAAGGTGTAGTAGATGAATCGGGGGAAGCTTATGAAAGAGAGGTAGAGTTGCACGGAAAGCCACTAGGTAAATCAGGTGCTTCTTTTGCAAAGACAATCTCTAACCTAGGTGGCAATCCTGAAGCGCCATTCCAAATAATGGATGAGGTAGCTGTACACTATAAGGAGGTGGTGGAACAAAAAAAGAAGGCTGCTGTAGCACGGAAGGAAGAGTGGAGAAAGTGGGAGAAAGAAAATCCTAAGCTTGCTCAAAAATTTGTAGACTTTTATGCCAAGAAACTGGATCATCTAGACTGGGATGGTTTTGAGCAGGTAAAAGATAAAGCAACTCGTGATGCTTCTGGTGCAGTGTTATCCATGCTCGGCGATAAGCTGGATAACCTAGTAGTCATGAGTGCGGATTTATGCAATAGCGATAAGACGGAGAATTATCTTAATAAAACTACTGCCTTTAAGCGTGGAGATTTTAATGGTAAATTTTTGCAAGCTGGGGTTTCTGAGTTGACGATGGCGGCGATGGCTACTGGGATGGGGCTTCACGGTGGGGTGATCGCTGCATGTGCAACATTCTTTGCCTTTTCAGATTATATGAAGCCTGCAATGCGAGTAGCGGCGTTGATGGAAACACAAGTTATATTTTTATGGACTCACGATGCATTCCGTGTAGGGGAAGATGGACCTACGCATCAGCCTATAGAGCAAGAAGCGCAATTGCGATTGCTAGAGAAGTTGCAAAATCACTCTGGACAAAATGCATTGCTTGCATTGAGACCATGCGACGGGGATGAAACAACGATCGCATGGATGATGGCCTTAGAAAATAATACTACTCCCACAGGAATGATTTTGTCAAGACAAGGGGTGACTGATATAGCTATCGATGATAGATATGATAATGCCAAAAACGCCAAGAAAGGTGCTTACATCGTGACCGAGGATGAGGGAGAATTAGATATTATCCTAGTTGGAAATGGATCTGAGGTTTCTACCCTATACGCAGGGATGGAGCTTTTGAGAGAAAAACAAAACTTAAAAGTAAGATTGGTTTCTGCACCTTCGGAAGGATTGTTCCGAAAGCAGACTGCCTCTTATCAGGCATCCGTATTGCCTTTTGATACGCCAATATTTGGATTGACAGCTGGACTATCTGTTACTTTGGAAGGTCTAGTTGGTTCACAAGGAACAGTGCATGGTCTGAATCACTTTGGTTATTCTGCACCATATACAGTGCTAGATGAAAAGTTTGGTTTCACCGCAGAGAGTGTATATAATAAGGTGATGGAATTTTTAAAAGATTAAAACACGTCTTCTTTACCAAGGCCAAAAAGGTAAGCAAAATCCTTTCTCGAATTGACTGCGATCAGCGGGCAATTCGAGAAAACCATCTGCTAATAAAAGATTTGCGAAGTCGCCAGACCCATTCCCTGTATGTGGATGAGCAATATTAAAACCGCCAGATGTATTTTCTATTTTTACTTGTAACATATACATAAGTGTTGGTGCGAAAGTATAGTCCTCCGCCAATACTACTTGCTGGCTGTAGTCAGGATGCTGATGCAAGCACTTACGCAGAAATGGAATCACGTAGCGCATAGAACACATGAATGAGGATACTGGATTTCCTGGCAGTGCAAATACTGTGTTTACTGCTCCTCTTTTGCCAAACCAAAATGGTTTTCCAGGGCGTTGTTTTACACGGTGAAATAATTTTTTTACGCCTAACTTTTCTAAAGCCTCTGGTATGAAGTCATATTTGCCTTTAGATACTCCACCACTTATTATCAAGACAGGAAATTCTTGCATAATCATCTCTAGCTTTTTCAAAATAACTGCTTCTGTATCGATCAAATGAAATCGTTGTGCCGAAATGCCGAGCTTCAGCATACTTGCTTCTATCATATAGCTATTAGACATTCTGATCTGATGCGGCAGTGGTTTCTCGTTGATTTTTACCAATTCGTCGCCCGTAGATATAATAGCTATTTGTGGAAATGACAATACTTGCACCTCCGTGTACCCTGCTGTAGCAAGTATTGCAATATGGGCCGCCCCTATCCTGCTGTGCTTCGATATCAAAAGCGAACCTTTGTCACGATCTCTTCCCTGCTGATGGACATTTTGTCCCTGTTTAATATCTTCTATTTGGATAGTGGCTTCGCCACCTTGGATGAGCAAATCCTCATAGCGAATGACGGTATCTACCCCTCTCGGAAGGACAGCCCCTGTCATCACTTCTAGACATTTGCTGTTGTCGGCCAAACTTATTGCAGGGCTACCTGCGGCCGCAACACCGCTAATATGGTAGGTTTTTCTACCAGCAGAAAATACTTTATAATCAATCGCTATCCCATCCATCGTCACTCGATCGAATGGCGGTAAAGGTCGATCCGCGAATATTGGCTCTGCACTTACATACCCTACCGCCTGCATCAGAGGTAGTCGGATAATTTTTGGTGCTACATGCTGGTCTAGCACTATTTTATAAGCTTCTGCTACAGATATCATAATTGGTTTGTTATATTATTATCCGCCAATGGACGCCATTGACTCAATAATGGCAGAAGATCGCGCTTGCTCTGCTGCGAAACCATCCACTGCTTTGAGACCGATTGCTTCTCTCACAGCCGTTAGCAATTGTAAATCTGTTGCGCCTGCTCGCATCAAATCTCTAAGGCTAAAAGTTCCCTTGTCGTAGAGGCACGTTTTGAGAATTCCTTTCGGTGTAAGTCGAATACGATTGCAGGTGCCACAAAATGTTCTCGAGTAGGCAGCTATGATCCCCACCTTACCGAGAAATCCTGGTATCTGATAATTAGCCGAGGTACTGTATGCAGGATCTGCTACTTTATGGATATCAGGAAACACTTCACGTACCTGCTCTAAGATACGAGTGTGATCCCAGTATTGTAGTCCTTCCCTCACCGATCCATTGAATGGCATTTCTTCGATGAAGCGTATATCCACTGGCTTCGTCTGAGTCAACCTCACCAGTGGAATTATATCCTCTATATTATGTGCTGCCATCACTACAGCATTAATTTTAGTTTTGATGCCATGTTTGATTAAGGCGTTGAGCGTTTCCAAAACTTGTGGCAACAAATCCCTACGTGTAATTTCCAGAAAGCGCGCTCGATCTAAAGTATCCAAACTTAGATTGACAGAACTGATTCCGAGTGACTTGAGCTGATGGACGATTTTGGTGCTCAGCGTACCATTAGTAGTTAAATGCAATTCTTCTAAGTCAGAAATTTGCGTTAGATCACGTAAGAAATAAATAAGATCTTTGCGGATGAAAGGTTCTCCTCCCGTAATGCGAATTTTACGTACGCCTTGCTCTACCAGTAAATGACAGATGCGCAGCATCTCTTCATAAGACAGCAAATCTTGCTTAGAAAGAAAGTCGATCCCCTCTGCTGGCATACAGTAAAAGCAGCGTAGATTGCAACGATCTGTGACCGCCAAGCGCAAATAATTCACCTCTCTACCATGCTGATCTATTAACATTCAATAAATATAGTCATTCAAAGTAAAAGTTAAATCCTTTGTTATCAATTATAATTATATTTTCTTTGCTAGTAAATACGTTAACATATCAACAAACACTATCGCTTTGAAAAATTTGAACTTATACATTCTATTATTTGTCTGCACCTGCATGGCTCAGACTGCCTTTAGCCAGACAACTTATTTTACCCGTGTTGGTCATGTACGCGTCAATGCCTACAGTGACATCATGGATATGGAGGCAGACAATTACCAGATAGCTGCTACATTCAATCCAGAGGATGGTGCCTTGAAGTTTCAGGGATTGCTGAAGTCATTCGTATTTGATCTAGGGCTAGCCGATCGTGCACTGAGCGATCAGCGAATCAATGTAGTCGAGAAGCCTAAGATATTATACGAAGGGCGTGTTATTAATTTTAGGCAAATAGACCTTACCAAGCCTGGAGAATATACGATCAAGGTGAAGGGGAATCTATATATCTGGGGCTACAAGCGAGTCACTGGCACCACAGGAACTTTAGTCGTAGATAAGGATGGGACTATCCGAAGCAAAGCAAAATTTAAAATGACTATAGAAGAGGAAAGTATGGATAAGATCAATGAGCTTATGCGTAAGTATTTACCATCAGTGCTTAACATCAATGCCAACAAACTAGGCCTTTCGAGAGACTTCTTCATCGAGGCCAATATGGATTTAAAACCGATAATCAGACCATAAACGAATATGAAAAAATTACTTTGGGGAGTGCTAATCCTTCTATTAATATTAGCAGCAGGTGGCTTCTATGTATTCAATATGTCTGGCGACTCTGTCGCTAAGAAAGATGCAGACCATACTATGCAAGCCAGTGCACTATATGCTGAGTATAGTGCTAACGAAGCAGGATCCAATAAAAAGTACATAGGTAAGACGGTTGAACTTTCTGGTAAGATAAGTGAAATATCCACCGATCAAGAAGGCGCCACCGTACTCATGTTCGCTGAGCCAGGCGAGATGGAGGGCGTGATGTGTACCCTTGAAAAATCCGAAGATACAGCCTCTCTTGCCGTAGGAAATACAGTAAAGGTCAAGGGACAGTGCACTGGAATGTTAGAGATGACAGGAGTGGTGGTGAATAAAGGTGTCTTAGTAAAATAATTATTTGGGCATGACCTAGACAAAAAAATGCAGCATCAGACTATCTTCTGTTGCTGCATTTTTTGTCTAGGTCGGGCTCTGTCGTACTCCACTTCCGTTTCGGTCCTAAGCCAACCCGCTTGGCTAAGCACGGACTCCTCCTATCGTCGGCTACTTTCGATCCCTCATGCGGTAAAGGAAAGGAAACCATGATAGCAAAATTAAATTCTATAATAACAGTCTCAAACATCACAATAATTCATCATGCTTAAATTACCACTTCGATGGTATTGTAGGCAAGTGTGATATAGCGCAACTTTGTATCAACGGATCTGAACAATCCTAAACGACACACTCAATTTTACTTTCCTCCTATTATACTTTAGCAAACAACAGACACTCTTTTAGATGAGAGCTATGACTCGTCTATCACTCACTCTTTTTTATTAACCGATTAGAATCCTTGTTTGTGTATCAAAAGTATTTCCATATCTTCATTTTGCTGTTAACGACTACAAGTCTTACACTTGCAAATGTAGAATTGCCGATACTGGAAATCGCATCCGGCAAGATCAATCAGAGTACGCTTACTCCAGATGGCAAGTCAGTCTTATTGGCATCAGGATCACAAATTTTAGTTTGGGACATTTACAAAAAACAAATTTTGAAGCGCTATCACGGCGCAAAATCTGATGTAGTATGCATGAACCTTTCGCAAGATGGGTCTATGCTTGCTGCGGGATTTTCTTCTGGTGAAATCACCGTCTGGGAGGTTGCTACTTATGAAGTAGTCCACCAAATCTCTGCACACAAAAATAAAATAACTGCTATACATATTGATGTTGTCAATAATCACCTTGCAAGTGGTGATCAAACTGGAATCTTAAAATCTTGGAATCTAGAAACCGCAAATCTTATCCACACACATACAGGACATACTAAAAAGATCAGCTCCATAGATATGAGTGCAGATGGCAAATTGCTACTTTCTGCTGGTGAAGATCAGCTCGCTATGCTCTGGTCATTCGATCATGCGGAAAGAGTACACAAACTTATGGGGCACTTATCTACCATCAATGCTGCCATATTTCTAAATGAGAATACCGCACTAACTGGATCGGATGACAAAACGATTTCTGCTTGGGACATTCAGACTGGAGAGATTTCTTACACTTTAGTTGGCCATAAGAATAATATCATCGGCATTCAGAAAGTCGTCAATCAAAATAGATTTGTGAGTATGTCCAAAGATCAGCAAGCGATAGTATGGGATGCGATGACTATGAAAGAAATAGATCGCTTTAACAATAAAGGTTCTATCGTAACACATATGAGTCTGCAGGGTAATCAAATCCTAAAGCAACATAAGGATTTGAGTCTTTCGCTCTGGGATCTAGCAGAGCAGAAGAAAACGGAGACTTTTCAAATTCAGCAATCTCCTATCCTAGCTGCTAAAGTACTTTCTGCACAAAATATAATTATCTCTGGAAACGAAGACGGCTATATTAAAATGAACCTGCTCAACAATGGTGATCTAATAAAATACTTTCCTGCACATGAGAAGGCAATTAATCATATCGCTCTATCTCCTGACTGTTCTATTTTCATAACCGTGTCTGATGATAAATTAACTAAGCTATGGGATGTCCAAACAGGAGAACTACTAAAAACACTTGAGGGACACAAAGGCGATGTCTTAACTGCAGCGTTTTCTCCCAATGGAGATTTCATTTATACTGCTGGTAAAGACAAGCTAATCAAGTGGTGGAATCTCTCCTCTGGTATAGAAATCAATTCTTTTAAAGCACATAGCGGAGATATCACTTTCATTATTCCACTAGACGGAAACAAAGTACTGTCTGTAAGTGAGGATCGCACCATGCGCATCTATCTTGCAGAGAAAGGACTTCTCGAAAACGAAATTGGTACACACCAGCATCCAATCTCATCTGCAGTGTTGGCTTCTCAAGATAGTTTATTATACATAGGAGATCAAGTAGGAAATATCGCCTCTTATCACATCGGCCAAAATCTATTGAAAAAGCAAGTGAAAATTCACACGGCTGCAGTGAGTGCTTTGAGCCTCACGAGTGATAATGCGTATCTCCTTTCTTCTTCCTTCGATAAGACTTCTTGTCTCATGCACCGTTCTTTTGATGCTGTGGAGCAAACCTTCAGTGGGCATGCTGCTCCAGTGAGTTATTGTTCTTTCGGACAAGAGGAGTCTACTATAGTTACTACTTCGCTAGATTCACAGATCAAGGTTTGGTCTATATTGAATTTGGTGCAGCGGTAATTTGAAATCCAAGATTCTTACTGAAATTCTTGGCCTATCAAAAGGCACCGTTTCAAAAATCCTAAGCTAGGAGAAAAGACTTTCTAAAAAAACGATAAGCATTTTGTCCAAAAAATTTATGCTTAATTCATGAAGCATTTAATCGCCCCGAGAAATTGAAATCTTCAGTAAATAAAAAACTAGCTATCCTTCGCTTCTCTTACTGATTACTATATCAAGATTCAACCATAAATATAAACCTTGGATAATTTATCCCAGCCGTCGCGGAGGCGGTTATAGCCGTAGCTCGATAAGCGGAGCGCGTAGAGCTAAGCGGTAGAAGCGGCATAAAAAAAGCCACTGGTTTTTCACCAGTGGCTTTTTTTATACAGCGGATGACGCGGTCTCGTTTCGCTTCTTCAGCGGGATCGAGATAGCCCCAAAAAGTTAAATAAATTATACTTCATTTTCTTGACCGAGGACAGCTGCTACATACATTCTGTTCATGTCAGCGATATTTTCGATAGAAATTTCTTTTGGACACTCAACTTCACAAGCGCCTGTATTAGAGCAAGCTCCAAAACCTTCCTCATCCATCTGATTGACCATAGCTCTGACTCGGCGAGCGGATTCTACCTGACCCTGAGGTAACTTTGCTAGGTGATTTACTTTTGCGGCGGTAAATAACATAGCCGAAGCGTTGGGACATGCTGCAACGCAAGCACCACATCCGATGCATGTAGCTGCATCCATTGCTTCTGCAGAAACATCTTTTTCTATAGGAATAGCGTTGGCGTCTTGGGCCTGACCTGTATTGACAGAGATATATCCACCTGCTTGAATAATGTGATCAAAAGCAGAGCGGTCTACAACCAAATCCTTGATAATCGGAAATGCATTTGCACGCCATGGCTCAATAACGATAACATCGCCGTCCTTAAACTCACGCATGTGTAACTGGCAAACAGTAGTACCCCTAAGCGGACCATGCGGCTTACCATTGATAACCATGTTGCAAGTACCGCATATACCTTCACGGCAATCATGCTCAAATGCGATTGGCTCCTGCTGCTTAGCTATCAAACCTTCATTGAGTACATCCATCATTTCTAGAAATGACATATGCTCATCAGCTACAACAGAATGGTTGTCAAAACTACCTGAATGATCTTTACTTTTTTGTCTCCAAACTTTAAGCGTAAGCTTCATAATATATATTTTAAAGATACGACGCTATAATCTTGCCGTAAATGTGTAACACTATTTGTACGATCTTGTTTTGAGTTCTACATTTTCGAACTCTAAATTTTCTTTGTGAACAATAGGTTCATTTTCGTTCCATTCCCAAGCTGCAGCGTATGTATAGTCTGCATCGTTTCTTACAGCTTCTCCCTCTGGAGATGCAAACTCTTCTCGGAAGTGACCTCCACAAGATTCGTTTCTGTCGAGTGCATCCACCATTAAAAGTTCACCCAATTCCATGAAGTCCGCTACACGTAATGCTTTCTCTAATTCTGGATTGAACTCTGCGCTCGTGCCTGGCACAAAAAGATCTGCGTAAAATTCTTTACGTAACTCTCTAATAAGTTGTCTTCCTTTCTTCAATCCTTCAGCACTACGAGACATTCCGCAATATTCCCAAACGATGGCGCCAAGACGCTTATGGAAACTCTCCACGGTTTGTTTTCCTTTGATATTAATTAAACGATCGATACGTGCTTGCGATTCTTTTTGTGCTGTATCAAACTCAGGTGTATCGTTACTGATAGGTGGCGTACGTATTTCATTGGAAAGGAACTGACCGATAGTGTAAGGAATAACAAAATAGCCATCGGCTAAACCTTGCATGAGTGCTGAAGCCCCAAGACGGTTGGCGCCGTGATCAGAGAAATTACATTCCCCAAGTGCAAATAAGCCTGGAACATTGGTTTCTAAATTGTAATCCACCCAAAGTCCACCCATTGTATAATGTACGGCTGGATAAATTTTCATTGGCATTTTGTATGGATCTTCTCCAGTAATCTTTAGGTACATATCAAAGAGGTTACCATACTTCGCCGCGATTACTTCCTCCCCTAATTTTGTTATCACCCCTTTACCTGGATTATGAATTCCTTTGGAGTGTGCTTCACTTTTACCATATCGCTCGATAGCGGATGCAAAATCAAGATAAACGCCCAATCCAGTTGGTACAACTCCCTTTCCTTCATCACAGGCTACCTTAGCTGCTCGTGATGCAACATCTCGTGGTACTAAGTTTCCGAATGCAGGGTATCTTCGCTCTAAATAATAATCTCTATCTTCTTCAGGTATATCTAGCGCAGTCATTTTTCTATTTCGAACAGCTTCTGCGTCTTCTTTCTTTTTCGGCACCCATATTCTACCATCGTTACGTAGACTCTCTGACATAAGGGTCAGCTTTGACTGGTAAGATCCAGACTGTGGGATACAAGTTGGGTGTATTTGTGTATAACAAGGATTCGCCATTAGAGCTCCTTTCTGTACTGCTCTCCAAGCTGCGGTTACATTGCAACCCATAGCATTCGTAGAAAGATAGAAAACATTTCCGTATCCACCAGTCGCTAGTACAACACAGTGTGCAGACTGCTTCGTCAGCTCTCCGGTCAATAAATTTCTTGCGATAATTCCTCTTGCCTTACCATCTACTTTTACGAGATCAACCATTTCGTGACGGTTGTACATGGTAACATTTCCGAGGGCAATCTGTCTAGATAGCGCTGAGTATGCACCAAGTAAAAGCTGCTGACCCGTCTGTCCCTTGGCATAAAAAGTACGCGAAACTTGTACACCACCGAATGAACGATTGGCTAATAAGCCGCCGTACTCTCTTGCTAGCGGTACGCCTTGTGCGACTGCCTGATCGATAATATTGACACTTACTTCAGCAAGACGATGTACATTCGCCTCTCGCGAACGATAATCCCCTCCTTTGATAGTATCATAAAACAGACGGTAAATACTGTCTCCATCGTTCTGATAATTTTTTGCCGCATTGATTCCTCCTTGTGCTGCAATACTGTGCGCCCGACGAGGACTATCATGAAAAGTAAATGCTTTCACATTGTAGCCTAGTTCACCAAGTGTAGCAGCTGCCGAAGCACCTGCTAGCCCTGTACCTACGACTATGATATCGATACGCCTCTTATTATTAGGGGCTACTAAATTCATAGTACCTCTATACTTGCTCCACTTCTCTCCTAGTTCTCCTTTTGGAATTTTTGGATCTAAATTTATCATATTGATCTATGCGTTAATTTTCAAAAAAAATGATGCTATCCTCTTAGATGTACCATATACATCCAGATAGGTATGATAGCAAAGCCCAGTGGGACCAGGATAGAATAAGCAGTACCTATACCCTTAATTATTGGTGTATATTTTTTATGATTTAATCCTAGCGACTGAAATGCCGACTGAAAACCATGAGACAGGTGCAATCCGATAACAACCATAGAAGCCACATAAAATATAACAAAAAATATATTCTGGTATGCTTCAGCAACTGTTGCATACAAATTACTCATTTCTACACCATCAATTGTAACTGGTGGTATAAAACCCAGCTTCATCTTGAACCAAAACTGGTACATGTGTATCAAAAGAAATACAGTAATGATTGTACCAAGAATAGCCATATTACTTGAGGCCCAAGAAGTATTCTTAGGTGCAACAGCATAGCGTGATCCTTTTGCATTTTTATTACTAAACCAAATAACAAAGCCCTGTACAATATGTAGTAATATGAAAAAGTATAGACCGTAGGAAGTAAACTTGATAAGTGGATTCGAGGTCATAAACTTAGCATACACATTGAAACTCACACCGTCATCGCCCGCGAGCAATTGTAAATTACCAATTAGGTGTACAAACAAAAATGTTATCAAAAATAAGCCCGTGAGGCTCATGATTAATTTTTTTCCTAGGGAAGAAGTTAGAAAATTGATAATCCACTTCATAGTTCTATTTGATTTTTCTGATCTTAATTCGTTATAAGTTGTACGCATAAATCAGGCGTATAACACAAACAAATTTAATTAATTAACATTTAGTAATAATGAATGGTTGGCTATTTAGAATCAATCTAAAGAAGTTAAACCTATTTGCAACAGTGTGAATGCACTATATTTGCAGCGAAAAAAATGCCAAAACTGTGGATAAACAAAGAGAAGTACACTTTCTAGATTATATTAATATCTACCCAGAAATAGCACCTCCCGTCACCTTGACGGATGATAGTCAGGTAGCTTTTAGCAAGTATAACAAGCAATTTAAGCCTATAATGATTGACAAATATATGTCTATGAGTGAGAAGGACGGGATAGACGAATTTACAGAATTTGTACCTTGTCTCAGAATTCCAAACACTAAGGACTTCTTTGCCGTAATATACTGGAAAGCAAGTTTGATGAACTATCAATATATTCTTGTAACTTACGACAAATCAGGTTCCTTAGTCGATAAAGCTATTATCGCTGGGACCTCTTCTCCCAATGGTGAAGATTTAGTACGCTCCGTAGCAAGTATAGATGAAGATTGGATCATCACAATTGTCTCGGGAGCAGCTATCCAAGCTTCTACCGCCGAATACAACCCTAAATCGAGTAAAGCATTTACCCTAGAAATATTAGAGGGAGGAAAGATTATTTCCTCTGAATGAGCAGAAATTTATAAAAACCCATGAGTAAAAATAAGAAACCCTTTAAGGGCAAAAAAATACCGAATGCTGAGTTACAGCGTCGAATCATAGAATTATTTAAGAAAAATCCTGAAAAGAAATTTAGTCCAAAACAAATTGCTGGTATTCTCAGAATAGGGAATAATAAGGATTCTATTAATGCTGCATTGGAGCACCTAAAAGAAAAGGGGCTTCTGAAACATAAGCCTACCCCAAAATTTAAACTTAAGCCGAAAGGTCTGTTGGATTTGAAGCAAACACTAATAGGTACTCTAGACATGACTCGTACTGGCTCAGCCTATATGGTAACAGACGATCACTCTGAGGATATCTATATCCCAGCAAAAAGAATGAATGGTGCATTGCACGGTGATAAGGTTAAGGCGAGAGCTTTCTATCCAAAGCGTAGAAATAAACCCGAAGGAGAAGTACTCAGCGTGCTTGAAAGAGCCAATGATCACTTTATTGGGACGCTCAATATGACTAGAAACTATGCGATGGTTGTACCCGATAATCCTCGTATGGCTTTTGATATTTTCATTAACCCAAAGTCGCTGAACAAAGCAAAAGATGGTGAAAAAGTAGTCGTGAAAATTATTGAATGGCCATCAAAGTCAAAACCTACTCCTACAGGAGAAATCACTGCAGTCCTGGGTAAAACAGGCTCTAGTGATATAGAGATGAAATCCATTCTTATCAACAATGGCTTCCCACTTTCTTTCCCCGCTGAAGTACTAAAAGAGTCTAAAAAGCTAAAAGCTAAAATTACACCTCAAGAAATAGAACGTAGGTTAGACATTCGCGATATCACGACGCTGACTATCGATCCGCTCGATGCACGAGATTTTGATGATGCCTTGTCTATCCGTCTATTGGATGACGGTGTGTTGGAAATAGGCGTACATATTGCTGACGTTACCCACTTTGTAAAGCCCAAAACAGAGCTCGATAAAGAAGCTTTTAAACGCTCTACATCTGTATATTTAGTAGATAGGGTCTTACCGATGTTACCAGAAAAAATATCGAATGAATTATGTTCTCTGAGACCGAATGAAGATAAGTACACCTTTAGTGCTATTTTTCAATTCAATGAAAAGAATAAAGTTATAAAAGAATGGTTCGGAAAAACGATTATTCATTCTGATAAACGCTTCACTTATGAGGGAGCACAGGAAGTGATAGATGATGGACATGGTCCATTCTATAACGAATTATTTAATTTGAATACCTTGGCTAAGAAGTTACGCAAAGACAGATTCAAGAAAGGTGCGATCAACTTTGAAACAGAAGAGGTAAAGTTTAAATTGGATGATGCAGGTAAACCGATCGGTCTCTACCTCAAAGAACGCAAAGATGCGCACATGTTGGTAGAGGAATACATGCTGCTCGCTAATCGAAAAGTTGCCGAGTTTATTCAGAAGAAGGGTAAGAAGGAGGAGATACCATTTATATATAGAATACATGATCTTCCTAATGAGGACAAAGTAAATGACTTTGCTGTATTTGCAAAAGAATTAGGAGTGACCATGGATACGAAGAATGAAAAAACGATTGCAAAGTCATATAATACTATGATGGCAGCAGTAGCAAAAGATCCTTCTCTCAAAGTATTAGAATCATTGGCGATCCGTACCATGTCGAAGGCAGCATATAGTCCAGACAATATTGGTCATTATGGATTAGCAATGTCAAATTATTCACACTTTACATCTCCTATTAGAAGATATTCTGATGTAATCGCACACCGTATACTAGAGAAAAATCTAGATGATATATACAGGGTAAACAAAAGTAAATTAGCCGAGAGGTGTCAACACATTTCCAAAATGGAGCGTAAGGCCATGACTGCTGAAAGAGAAAGTATTAAATACAAGCAAGTCGAATTTATGCAGGATCAAGTCGGGAATGATTTTGATGGATACATCACTGGTTTTTCTGATCGAGGTTTTTTCGTAGAGCTAGCAGATGTAAAGGCAGAGGGAATGGTTAAGTTTAACACCACGGGTGATCACTATGTAGTAGAGGCCAGTCGATTAAAAGCGAAGGGCAGTAAATTTAGCCAAGTTGTGAAGATGGGTGACAAAGTGAGAGTCCGAATAAAGAGTGCAGATCTAGAGCGAAAGCAGATAGATTTAGTTTTTACTCAGGAGGAAGATTAGTCTTCTCGGTCTGAGGATTTACTGGCTGCTGAATAGGGTCTGCTTCGGCGGCTTTATTCCCAAAGCTGGTGAAAAAATACCATATAATACCCGCTAAAATTACCATATCAGCAACATTAAAGATACCTGTACGCAGATCGCCTAAACCCACATTCATAAAGTCAACTACCTTACCGTGCACGATACGGTCAAATAGATTACTCAATCCACCGCCTAAAATCATACTGAAAGGAATGATTTGATTTTTAAGTAAATCTTTGCTGAAAAGAGTCATGTAGAATAGACCTAGTATTAACAGGATTGGCAGTAGCTTTAAGAGGAGTATATTCCAGATGCCTGTAAGATCGGATCCCCATCCAAGAAAAGCACCTTCGTTCTCTGCAAAAATCCAGCGGAACATATCGTTAAAATGAGAAAATTCTCCATGTCCTTCAAAGGCTTTTCTTGCCCATACTTTAGTACCCTGATCTATCAGGATAGACCCGAATACAACAACCAATACTTTCACTATTCTATTCATCCTAATTTTTTAGACAGTTGGCAAGATAACAATTTGCAAGAATTAATTTACATTTATAGTTTTAAGCCTGATACCTACTACATCATCAGATCGACCAATGACATTATAGAACTAAGGTTGCGCACATTTTTTGGTATCACATAGAAGCCCTTATTATGGAACCCTTTTTTAATAACGATGCTATCACTTTTGGAGTATTGATGATGGTGCTCGGTTTTATTTTCTATACCTCTCACCTCGATCATCCTTTTTGGAAGAAGTTTTACAAGTTTGTTCCGGCTCTATTGCTCTGCTATTTTATCCCTGCTATTCTGCATTATCCTTTTGGTTTAATTGCCGCGCATTGGTATCCTGATGGTAGCTTGGCAGGCATACTCAGTCAGTACAATCTGGTCTTACCTGACGGTATGAGCTTCGATGCGATAACCGCTTTCTTAGACGAGAGTGGAGTTCCGAGTGCTGAATACAAACCTTTACAAAAACATTCTAATCTTTACTATGTAGCGTCTCGGTATATGCTACCGGCCTCCTTGATATTACTGTGTCTAGGTATAGATTTTCAAGGCTTAAAGAACTTGGGTCCTAAGTCTTTGATTATGTTTTTTGCGGCGACCGTAGGTATTGTTTTAGGCGGCCCCATTGCTTTACTTATCATACTAAATGTAGCACCTAATATCGTAGATGCCAATCCTGATGAGCTCTGGCGGGGCTTGTCTACCGTAGCAGGATCATGGATAGGTGGAGGCGCTAATCAGACTGCCATGAAAGAAATTTTTCAAGTATCAGATAGGATATTCTCTACTATGATAGTGGTAGATGTGGTGGTTGCGAACATCTGGATGGGAGTGCTTCTTTATGGCGCGAATATTAGCAGCAAAGTGGATAAGTATTTTAAAGCGGATTCCTCTGCTATCGATGATCTTGTCAAGAGAGTAAGTACTTATCGCGCGAGCATAGCGAAGATTCCGACGACCACAGATATGTTTATTCTAGCAGCGGTCGCATTTGGTGGTGTTGCATTAGCGCACTTCGGTGCAGATATACTATCGCCATTTTTTAATGGTTTTAAAGAAACGCTTTCTTCGATGCGACTTGATTCTTTGATGTCTCATTTCTTCTGGCTAATTGTAATTTCTACTACTTTTGGTTTGATATTATCTTTTACTAATGCGCGCAAGCTCGAAGGTGTAGGTGCCTCGAACTGGGGTTCCGTCTTTATTTATATTCTCGTGACAACCATCGGTATGAAGATGAATATTGGTGATATTTTATCTAATCTCGGTCTATTTGCGATTGGTATAATCTGGATGTTAGTTCACGTAATTATTCTTTTGATCACCGCTAAGCTGATTAAAGCACCTTTCTTTTTTGTCGCCGTTGGCTCTCAGGCGAATGTTGGTGGAGCGGCTTCCGCGCCTGTCGTAGCAGCTGCGTTTAATCCTGCGCTCGCGCCGGTGGGTGTGCTGATGGCAGTGTTAGGTTATGCGCTGGGTACATATGGGGCGATTCTTTGTGCGATCATGATGCAGGGGGTGGCTGGTGGTTAGATGCTACTGCGTACGCAAGCAAAACGGACTAGCGATGTGCAATGGTGGGCGACGAAGGAGCACAGTCCGTGCTGAGCCAAGCGGGCAGCCGAAGGACCGAGCTGACTAGCGAGCCATGGAACGTAGCGACCCATACGAAAAAAAGCCCAGCAGTGATGCTTGGCTTTTTTTCGTATGGGTAGGCCCCAAATAAATAGATACTATATAAAACTAAAACTCCGCATTGCCTGGTGTCCGTGGAAATGGAATCACGTCGCGAATATTACTCATACCAGTGATGAATAAAACCATACGTTCGAATCCCATACCGAAACCTGCATGTGGACAACCGCCAAACTTTCGTAGATCAAGGTACCAGCTCAATTCTTGTTCTGATACATCCATATCTTGCATCCGCTGGAGCAATACATCATGGCGTTCCTCTCGCTGCGCACCACCAATAACTTCGCCGATGCCAGGGAATAAAACGTCCATCGCCGCCACTGTCTTGCCATCCTCATTGCCGCGCATGTAGAATGCTTTTATATCCTTTGGATAATCTACGACTATGACTGGCTTCTTAAATTTCTTTTCTACTAACCAACGCTCGTGCTCAGCTTGGAGATCTTTACCCCATTCGACATCATACTCAAATTTACCTTTCTTGAAAGGCTTAGAAGAGCGTAATAAGTTGACCGCCTCGGTATAAGTGATGCGCTCAAAATCATTGTCCACCACAAAACGTAATGTCTCTATCAAAGGCATTTCACGGCGTTGTTCCTTAGGCAGCTGCTTCTCTATATCTAAAATACGCTTCTCCAAAAAGGCTAAATCTTCTGGATAGTTATCGAGAACATAATTAATTAAGTATTTAGAGAAGGACTCTGCCAAGTCCATATTGTCATGTATATCATTGAAGGCCACCTCTGGCTCTATCATCCAAAACTCCGCTAAGTGGCGTGTGGTATTAGAATTCTCGGCACGGAAGGTTGGTCCAAATGTATATACATTTTTAAAGGCCATGGCAGCCAACTCTGC